>MRWG01000134.1_pt1 | contig 134485 bp, 124 predicted proteins | sample 1013341 | NCBI WGS metagenome assembly MRWG01 (sample SAMN06117577, study PRJNA244670) | biofilm metagenome | biome: Water; feature: Cathode Biofilm; material: Biofilm; isolation source: microbial consortium enriched at the cathode of a solar microbial fuel cell | place: USA: District of Columbia...
CGCCCGACGGGGCGGGCGCGGGCGAACCGCCCGCCGGTGCCGCGCCGCGCTCCCCCTGCAGCTGCTTTGCGAGGTCGCCCGGCGGCGGCATGTCGGCGGCGTGGATCAGGCGGATCAGCACCATCTCCGCCGCCTGGATCGGCGAGGGCGCCTCGCGCACCTCGCCCAAGCCCTTCATCAGCATCTGCCAGGTGCGGCTCAGGACCGGCATGGAGAGGCTGTCCGCCATCGCCTTGCCGCGGGTGCGCTCCAGCTCCGGCGTCGTCGGGCGGTCGAGCAGGTCGGGGACGATCTTCGCCCGCGTCAGCCAATGGGTGACGTCCAGCAGGTCCTGGATCACCACCGCCGGGTCTGCGCCGACATCGTAGAGCGACTCCAGGATTTCTAGCGCGCCCGGTGCGTCGCCGCGCATCGCGGCGTCCGCCAGATCGTAGATCCGCGCGCGGTCGGCGAGGCCCAGCATGTCGCGCACCCGCTCGGCCTCGACCGTGCCGGCGGAAAGCGCGATCGCCTGGTCCAGGATCGAGAGCCCGTCGCGCACCGAGCCGTCGGCGGCGCGCGCGATCATGGCGAGCGCCTCCTCCGCGATCCCCATGCCTTCCGATTCGGCGACCCGGCGGAAATGGGCCGAGAGCTGCTCGACCGGCACGCGGCGCAGATCGAAGCGCTGGCAGCGGCTCAGCACCGTCACCGGCACCTTGCGGATCTCGGTGGTGGCGAAGACGAACTTCACGTGCCCCGGCGGTTCCTCCAGCGTCTTCAGGAGCGCGTTCCATGCTTTCTCGGAAAGCATATGAACTTCGTCCATAATGTAGACTTTATGGCGAGCCGAGGTCGGCCGGTACCGCACCCCGTCGATCAACTCGCGCATATTCTCGACGCCGGTGCGGCTGGCCGCGTCCATCTCGATCACGTCGACATGGCGATCGGCGGCGATCGCGGTGCAGTGCTCGCACTCGCCGCAGGGGCTGGTGGTCGGGCCGCCCTGGCCGTCCGGGCCGATGCAGTTCAAGGCCTTGGCGATGATCCGCGCGGTCGTCGTCTTGCCGACGCCGCGCACGCCGGTCAGCACGAAGGCCTGTGCGATGCGGTTGGCCTCGATCGCGTTGGTCAGCGTGCGGACCAACGGCTCCTGCCCGATCAGCTCCTCGAAATTGCTCGGCCGGTATTTCCGCGCCAGCACGCGATAGGCGTCGGATTTCTTCTCGGCCGGCGCCGCGGCGGGCGCGTCCGCAGCCGGCGGGGCGGGCTCGGGGTCCGGTTCGGGCTCCGGCGCCGCTTCGCCCGCAGCCACGTCCGCGTCCTCGGATTCGGGAGGCGGCGTTTCCTCGCCGAACAGGTTGGGGCCGGGCGGCGGCGGCTCGGGCGCGTCGTTGGCCTCGTCCTCGCGGTCGATGTCGTCGCTGGGGCTCATGGGCTCGACAATAGCGAGGCGTGGCGGCGAACCCAACAGATTGTTGGCGCCACCCGGCGTCGATCGAAGGGGCGGGAAAAATCGGCGGAAGACCGGAACGGCGACCCGGGCGGAAACTCGTTACGGCTGCTTCCTTCCGGACCTGACCGGGTTGGCGAGGCGCCCGCCCGCCGTCCGGCCTTCCAAGCGCCTTATATCAGGATCGCCCCGGGGGTTTGCAACCCGATTCGGGGGGAGGCGCGACGGCGGCCGGTCGGCCGGCGCGATAGCGTTTGCCTGCCCCCGGCCGCCGTGCCACCTTCCCGGCCCATGAAGACACTGCCCCGCCGCCCCGTCCCGCATCACGCCCATCCCGCCAATCGCTACGCCTCCGGGCCGCTCGACCGGGCCGACCGGCTGCGCCACGAGTCGGGCGCGGTGCAGGAGCTTCTGGCGAGCGCGGAAGCGCTGTTCACGCCGATCTGGCGGCAGGCGAATTTGGTCGCCTACGAGGCGGACGGCGTCGCCGCCCGCCACCTGCCGGGCGGCGCGGCGCTGGTGGAGGCGGCGGCCGCCTGGGTCTTCCTCGGCCTCGACGACGAGGGGCGGCCGCATTTCGCGCTCGACATGGGTGTCGACGAGACGCCGCCGCTGACCGAAGCCGGGGTGTTCGAGGATCTGCGCAAGGTGGGGCCGCTGCTTTCCCACGAGGCCGGTGCGATCCTGGCCTATGCCCGCGGCATGGTGCATTGGGACCGCCGCCACCGTTTCTGCGGCGCCTGCGGCCATCCGGCCGAGCCGCACAAGGGCGGGCATGAGCGGCGCTGCATGAACGCCGATTGCGGGTCGGTGCATTTCCCGCGCACCGACCCGGCGGTCATCATGCTGATCCATGACGGCGCGGACCGCGCGGTGATGGGCCGCCAGCCGGTCTGGCCGCCCGGCATGCATTCGGTGCTGGCCGGCTTCGTCGAGCCGGGCGAGAGCCTGGAGGACGCCGTCGCGCGCGAGGTGATGGAGGAGGTGGGCCTGCCCGTAACCGACGTCCGCTACCGCTCCAGCCAGCCCTGGCCCTTTCCGTCGTCGATCATGCTGGGCTTCACGGCGCGGGCGAGCGAAACCGCGCTGACCATCGCCGACGACGAGATCGAAAGCGCGCGCTGGATGACGCGCGACGAGCTGCGCGCGAGCCCGGAGGACGAGCGCTTCAAGCTGCCGCGCCCGGACAGCATCGCCCGCAGGCTGATCGAGGATTGGCTGGCCGAGGGCTAGAGGTCCGCTCGAAGCGATCCCCGGATCACGTCCGGGGATGACGTGCCAATAGGCAGGAATAGAAACATTTTGGTCATGGCCGGACCTGATCCGGCCATCTCGGGAAACCCGCATCTCCCCGACCCTCTCCCCTGGTAGGAGAGGGGTGACCGCCGCGGCCTCCTTGCCGGCCGCATGCTCCCCCTCCCGACCTCCCCCCATGAAGGGGGGAGGGGCAAAGGGAACGGCTGTCAGCCGCCGGCGAAAAGCCCGCTGCGTTTCGGATCGAACGGATCGGGCTGCATCTCCAGATGCAGGCGCTCGCCGTCATAGGGGTTCGCGCGGGCCACCTCCTCGTCGAGTTCGACGCCGAGGCCGGGCGCGTCGGGCGGGATGACGTAGCCGTCTTCCCAGCGGATCGGATTCTTCAGGATATCGGCATGGAAGCCGTCCCATTTGCCGATCCCTTCCAGGATCAGGAAATTCGGGCTGCAGGCCGCGATCTGGATGTTGGCCGCGCCGACGATCGGCCCGCAATAGAGGTGGGGGGCGATCTGGGCGGCGTAGACCTCCGCCACGCCGGCGATCTTCTTCGCCTCCAACAGGCCGCCGACGCGGCCCAGATTCATCTGCAGGATGTTGGCGGCGCCGCTGCGCAGCACGCGCGCGAATTCCCACTTGGTCGTCAGCCGCTCGCCCGTCGCGATCGGCACCTTGGTGGATGCGGCCACCTCCGCCATGCGTTCCGGCATCTCGGGCGAGATCGGCTCCTCGAACCACAGCGGGTCGTAGGGCTCGATCCTGCGCGCGAGGCGCTTCGCGCCCGAGACGGTGAACTGCCCGTGCGTGCCGAACAGCAGGTCCGCCTTGTCGCCGACCGCCTCGCGCACCTTGCGGCAGAAGGCCTCCGAGCGCTCCAGGATCGCCATGTCCGGCTGGTGCGGGCCGAAGCGGGTGTAGGGCCCGGCCGGGTCGAACTTGAGGGCGGTGAAGCCCTGGGCCACCAGCTCGGCCGCGCGCGCGGCCGAGGCGTCCGGGTCGGCGTAGAAGCCGGCCGGCTCCTGCGCCGGGTCGGGGTAGAGGTAGGTGTAGCTGCGCAAGGTCCGATGGACGGTGCCGCCGAGCAGCTCGCGCACCGGCCGGTCGACCGCCTTGCCGACGATGTCCCAGCAGGCCATCTCCAGCCCGCTGGCGGCGCCCATCACCGTCGGGTCGGGCCGCTGGCTGAAGCCGGAGCCGTGGCAGGCGCGGAAGAAGCGCTCGGTCTCGAACGGGCTCTCGCCCTCGAGATAGCGCTGGAAGATGTCGGCGATCACGCCGGTCATCGCCTTCGGCCCGACGCTCGCATTGTAGGCTTCGCCATAGCCGACGATCCCGTCGTCGGTCGTCAGCTTGACGAAGGTGAAGTAGCGCCCGCCGAAGCCCGGCGGCGGATTGCCGACGACGAAAATCTCGAGATCGCGGATCTGCATGGCGGCGGATCCTCCCTTCCCTCGCGGCCCTCAGTCGAAGGTGATGACGTTGCGGATGACGCGGCCCGCCTTCACCTCCGCGATCGCCTCGTTGATCCGGGCGAGCGGATAGCGGTTGGAGATCAGCTGATCCAGCTTCAAGCGCCCGGCCCGATACTGCGCCACCAGGCTCGGGATATCGACCGGCACGCGCGCCTCGCCCATCTTCGAGCCGAGGATGCGCTGGCTGGCGCTGGCGAGAGCGCCCGGATCGATCTCCGCCGTGACGCCCGACGGCGGCATGCCGACCAGCACCACCGCGCCGGTCTTGCCGATCAGTTTCATCGCCTGGTCGATCGCCGGCTTAACCCCGACGGTGACGAAGGCGTAGTCGACGCCGCGCCCTCGCGTCAGCGCCATCAGCTGGTCGACCGCGTCCTCGGCGGCCGCATCGATCGCGTGGGTCGCCCCGAAGGAGAGCGCCGCCTCGCGCTTCTCCGCGACGGTATCGAGCGCGATCACCTGCGACGCCCCGCAGATCGACGCCCCCTGCACCGCGTTGAGGCCGACCCCGCCGCAGCCGATCACGGCTGCCGTCTCGCCCGGCTTCAGGTGTGCGGTGTTGCTGACCGCGCCGAAGCCGGTGATGACGCCGCAGGCCAGCAGGCTCGCCGCCTCCAGCGGCACGTCGTCGGGGATCGCGACCGCCTGGCTCGCCTCGACGGTCACGGCTTCCGCGAAGGCACCGGTGCGCAGCCCGTGGACCAGCGCCTCGTTGCCCGCGGCCGCATGCAGCGGCGTCTCGCGGTCGAGCGCGAACTCCGCCTCGCAGGCGGTCTGCTTGCCCTGGCCGCAATAGTGGCAGTGCCCACAGGACCGGATCAGGGTGACGACCGCATGGTCGCCGGGCTTCAAGCGCTCGACGCCCGGTCCGACGGCTTCGACGATGCCGGCGGCCTCGTGGCCGTAGACCGCGGGCAAGTCGCCGCCCCAGGCCCCGTCGGCATAGAGGATGTCGCTGTGGCAGATCGCGCAGGCCTTGAGCCGGACCAGGATCTCGTCCGGGCCGGGATCGGCCAGCGTCACGGTCTCGATCGAAAGCGGCGCGCCGAAGGCGCGGCACACGGCGGCTTGAACGGTCGGCATGGGGTGGCCTCGGCGGGGGTTGCGGGTTGTCCGAATGCGCCCGCGAACCGTTTCCGAATTGGCCGGCCCGCGCAAGGGAAATGACGAAGGGGCGCGCGCGGCGTCCGGGTCAGCCGTTGATGATCGACGGGATGTCGATCGTCGAGCGGTCGCCCAGATCGTCGAAATGTTCGGCGAGCCAGCGCTGGGCCGCCGCGCGGCCCGTGTCGCGCAGATGCAGGAGGAAATCCCATTCCGCGTTCAGCTTCGACGACGCGCCGAGCGGGGCGAGCGCCTCGGGGTCGCTGATCATATGGACCAGCACGTGCTTGTAGCGCTCGGTGTCGAGCCGGCCTTCGTCGAGCAGGCGCGCGACGAAATCGATGGCGCGCAGCTCGCGCATCAGGCTGGCATTGAAGGTGATCTCGTTCAGCCGCTCCTGGATCTCGCGCGCGGTGCGCGGCAGCTCCTGCCGCTCGATCGGGTTGATCTGCACGATCACGATATCGTCGCTCTTGCAGCTCCGGAAGAAGGGGAAGAGGGCGGGATTGCCCATATAGCCGCCGTCCCAATAGGCCTCCTCGCCGATCTCCACCGCCTGGAACAGGAAGGGCAGGCAGGCGCTGGCGAGCACATGGTCGGCGGTGACCTGCTCGCGCCGGAAGACCTCGATCCGGCCGCTGCGCACGTTGGTGGCGGACAGGAACAGCTTGAAGCCCTGGCAGCGCGCGACGCGCTCGAAATCGACCCCGTCGCGCAGCAGCGGCTTCAGCGGGTTGAGGTCGAGCGGATTGAACAGATAGGGCGAGGCGACCCGCCCCATCAGATCGAACAGCGCGAAGCCCGGTGAGCGATCGAGCGACCAGTCGCCCATCACCCGGTCGAGGATCGTGCGCTGGATCGGGCTGAAGCGCGCGGCGTCGGCGACGGAACGCCAGAATTGCGAAAGCCCGTCGCGCGCCCGGTCGCGATCGACCAGCCGCTGGCCGTCCGCCAGCCCGTCTGCGAGCACGACCGCGTTCATCGCGCCGGCCGAGGTGCCGGAAAGCGCCTCGATCTCCACCCGGCCGTCCTCCAGCAGCGCGTCCAGCACGCCCCAGGTGAAGGCGCCGTGGGAGCCGCCGCCCTGCAGGGCGAGGCAGATCGGCTTGCGGTTGCTCATGGTCGGGTGCGCGCCTCCTGGGCGGATGGGATGGGACGAAACGGGACCGCATCGCCCGTAAGGAGATACCGTTTCGCCCGATGAGGGCAAGGCCCCGCGCGCGCCGGCGAACCTCTACGGGTCGGCGCGCGCGCCATGCGATCGATGCGGACGTCGCCCGACCGGATCGCGGCGCGACCACATGATTTATTCCCTACTTTATGGAATGATTGAGCCGGACCGATGCGGCGGCTTTGGGGTCGCGCGCGGGCGCCGGCGTGCGGGTTCGCCGTTCGGAAGGGGAAAGCCGGAAACCTGGACGCCGACCCGGGCGGTCAGCCGACGCGGAAGGCGCCGCGCCAGGGGGTGTGCGACAGGGCCGTCTTGATCCAGAAGAGCGGCCGCCAGGAGCGGATCTCGCGCTCCATCTCCCCGAAGGCGTTGTCGACCCAATCGACGGAGCGCTGGACCTCCCATTCGTCCCTCATCGCGCGCCCCCCTCCCCGGCGGTGACGGTGACCAGCCGGTCGGTCGGCCGGCTCTCCGCCGTCTCGGCGAGCGCGAGGCGCAAGAGCCGCGCGGTCTCCGCGTCCGGCGCGGTGATCGTCGCGGCGTTGCCGGTGGTCATGGCGCGGATGACGGCGAGCCCGACCCGGTCGATCACGAACTTCACGAGGTCGATCTGCCGGCGGTCGGCGGCGCTGCCGTCGAGCGTCTCGATCACGCGCTCCAGCGCGTCGGGCTCCAGGATGCCGATCGTATCGGCGGCGATATCGGCCATGGGTGCGATCCAACCCTTCCCGGCCGGCGCTTTCTCGCGCGCGGCCCCATCGTCGGTTCGTATCCGCCCGGCCGGATTCGGCCGGGTACAGAGGGCGAGATGTAGTCCCGTCCTGTGACAATCGCGCGACGCTTCGCTTACGGTTGCAAGAAAACGCAAGGCGCCGACCCTAGCGGAAAAGTATTCGCGGCGCCGTATCATAGGTAACGCCGGATCGGTCAGACTGCGGACGCCGGAATGCCGGCGACGGCTGGCCGCGCCGCCGCCGCCCTGCTATATCGGCACGACACGACCGCGCCCTCCCGATCACCGAACGCGAGCCCCGCCCATGACCGCGCGCAATCCCGACCTGCATCTGGACGTCTGGCAGTTCGTCCGCCTGATGGTGCAGATGGAGGAGACGCTGGGCGGCCCGGACGGCGGGCGCGGCAGCGCGCTGAAATCGCTGTTCGATCTGTGGGAGGATCTCTGGGTCGATCTGGACGCGCGCCTCGTCGATCTCGGCAAGCGCGACATGGACGCCTTCGCCGATCTGATGATGGACCAGGAGGTGGTGCTGGAGAACCCGCCCGCCGGCGCGCCGGGGCTGGTGGCACAGGAACTCTCCAAGGTGGTCGAGACGCTCAATCGCCAGCTCGCCCGCACCGACGATCCCGCCCAGATCGAGGATCTGAGCTTCGAGCGCGACGCGCTGACCGACACCATCCACCAGCTGCGCGGCGGCAAGGGGCGCGCCGGGAAGCGCCCGGGGTCGAAACCGGGCGGCGCGAAGAGACCGGGCGCGAGGTTCGGCGCCGGCAAGGGGCCTGCGGCCAAGCAAGGGCCGGGCAAGCACCAGACGGCCAAGCGTCCCGGACCGAAACCGCGCGGGCCGCGCTGACACGCCCGCGCCCCCGTCTGACGCCCGCGTCTGACGCCCCCGTCTGACGCCCCGACTAGCGGGCCAGGAACAGCTTCGAGAACCCGTGCAGCGGCCGCCACAGCGCCTCGAACCGGCGCTTGAAGGCGGCCCGGTCGGGCCGGTCGGGCAGGGCCTTCCGGATCTTCTCCAGCGAACGCTTGCCGTCGATCGCGCGCGCCAGCGCCGCCGCCCCCTTCGGCAACGGCAGCTCCAACGGCAGCCCGTCGATGGTGAGCGGCAGCCGATCCGCGCCGTCGGGCATGGCGTGGAAGGTCGCCATGGTCTGCCGGTCGCGGAAGACCGGCACCGCCTCGGGGCTGAGCGCGGGCGGACCCGCGGCCGGCGCGTCGGCGCGGGTCACATAGGCGATGTGCTTGCGCATGTTGCCGGCGAGCGCCTCGGCCAGCGCCGCGCGCTCCCCCGCCGGCAGCGTCGCGGCACGCTCGGCCGCCGGGCCGCCGTCCAGATAGAGCGCCGGGTCGTAACGCAGCGGGTCGATCCAGCTCGCCAGTCGCAGCCCCGCCCCCTCGATCTCGGCCAGCAGCTCGTCGGCGCGGTAGGCCCGGTCGGTCGAGTGCAGCAGCAGGTCGAAGAGCCCGACGTCCGAGTCCAGATGGTCCTTGAGGAAGGGGTTGCGGCGGAAGCGGTTGGTCTCCGGCAACTCCGCCAGGATCGCGCGCGCGGCCTGCGCCTGCTCGGCCGGGGCGGCGTCCCCCGGCACCAGCGCCTTCAGCGCGTGCTGCAGCTCGTAGACGCCGGTGCGGCCGAATTCGCCATAGACCATGAGGCCCATCCCGCCCTTCGGCGCGAGCGCCCGGGCGAGCGCCCGGAACCCCGCCGACGGGTCGGGCAGATGGTGCAGCACGCCGCAGCAATCGATGTAGTCGAAGGGGCCCTCGGCCTCGGCGATCGCCGGCGCCTCCAGCAGCGAGGCCCGCCGGAAGGCGACGCGGTCGGCGATCCCCCGCGCCTCGATCCGCGCGCGGGCGATGTCGATCGCGGCCTCGGACAGGTCGAGCGCCAGGATCGTGGCCGGCACGCCCGCATCCGCGCTCTGCTGCGCGATCATGGTGAGCGCGTCGCCCGTGCCGCAGCCGGCGACCAGGATCCGGAACGGCCGGTTCGTGGGAATGCGGCCGCCGAAGAGGTGATGCGCCATCTCCGGCCAATGGCTGGGGGAGCCGGTGACGAGCCGGCGCGCCTCGTCCTCCGGGTCGCGCGCCGGGTAGGGCAGCGCCTCGTACTGCGCGCGGACGGCATCGCCCGCGCCGTCGCCCCCACCCCCGCTGCCGGCGCTCATGGGCGCGCGATCTCCAGCACGACCTTGCCGACGGCCCGGCGCTCGGCCAGCAGGCGGTAGGCGTCCCGCGCCTCCTCCAGCGGAAGGCGCGCACCGATATGGGGGCGGATCGCGCCGGCGTCGATCATGCCGTGCAGGGCGCGGAAGGATTCGCGATGGACCGCCGGATCCAATTTGCCGTAGCCGCCCCAATAGAAACCCAGCACGTCGATGTTCTTGACCAGCAGATGGTTGGCCGGCACCTGCTGCACCGTGCCGCCGGCGAAACCGACGACGAGCAGGCGCCCCTCGAAGCCGGTCGCGCGCATCGCGGCCTCGAAGATCTCGCCGCCGACCGGATCGAACACCACGTCGGCGCCGCGCTTGCCCTTCTCGGCGGCGATCTGCTTCACCCGCTCGCGCAGATCCTCCGTCGCATAGTCGATGCGGTGGGTGGCGCCGGCCGCCTCGGCGAGGTCGAGCTTCTCCGCCGACGAGGCGGCGGCGATCACCTCCGCCCCCAGGGCCGCGCCGACCGCCACCGCGGCCAAGCCCACACCGCCGCCGGCCCCGGTCACCAGCAACAGCTCGCCGGCCTTGAGGCGCGCGCGATGGGTGAGGCCGACATGCGCGGTGCCGTAGGCGATGGGCAGCGCCGCCGCCTCGACCAGGTCGAAATCGTTCGGCACCAGCAGGCAGGCGTGATCCTTGACGATCGCGCGTTCGGCGAAGGCGCCGGATCCGGAAGCCGCCGCGATCCGGTCGCCGACGAAGACGCCATCGACCTTGGGCCCGACGGCCAGCACCGTGCCGGAAAGCTCCATGCCCGCGGTGAAGGGAAGGTCGGGGCGCTCCTGATAGCGCCCCTCGGCCATCAGCAGGTCGGCGAAATTGACCCCGGCGCCCGCCACCGCGACCAGCACCTCGCCCTCGCCCGGCTCGTCATCGGGCGGGTCGATGTCGGCGAGCGTCAGATTCTCGATCCCGCCGCTTCCTGTGACGCGCAGCGCGCGCATGGGCGATTCGCTCCCTCGCTTGTCGATCCGTCCGCCGTCTCGGGACCCGCCGTCAGAAGGCGAGCCAGCCGTGCGCCGGCCGGATCTCGCCGACATGGGTGCCGCGCCGGTTCTCGATCGCCACCTCCAGGAAGCGGCGGACCGTCTCGTCCGGCACATCGTCCAGCACCCCGATGCTGCGCAGCACGGCGACCAGCATCACCTCCGCCGCGCGGCCGGCGCCGTCGTCGCATTTCAGCGCCACGCCCAGGCCGTAGGCCGGGACGGCGGCGCAGAAGACGCCTTCCGCGCCCGTCTTGACGAAGATGCGGGGCGCGGTGGCGTCCATGAAATCGGTGCAGAAGCGCCCGGTGCCCGCCACCATGAAGGGCTCCTGCAGGCAGGCGGCGACGAGGCGGCGGGCCGCGTCGGCGCGGGCGTCCGGCATGCCTTCCCCGGTGCCGAGCTTGGCGAAGGCGAAGGCCAGGTTCTCCAACGGGATCGCCCAGGTCGGCACCGAACAGCCGTCGATCCCGACCGCCGCGCGGCCGAGATCAAGGCCGGTCATGCTCTCGATCGTGCCCATCATGCGCTGCTGCACCGGATGGCGCTGGTCGGTATAGCCCTTCGGGTCCACGCCCAGATGGGAGGCGAGCGCCAGCATGCCCGCATGCTTGCCCGAGCAGTTGTTGTGCCGCTGGTCCGGCGCCTTGCCTTGCGCCGCCAGCGCATGGGCGTCGGCCTCCGCATAGGGCCAGTGGCTGCCGCATTCCAGCGCGCTCTCGTCCAGGCCCATGGCGCTCAGCATCCCGGTCACGGTCTCGACATGCAGCGCCTCGCCATTGTGCGAGGCGCAGGCCAGCGCCAGCTGGCGCGGACCGAAGCCGTAGGCGTCGGCCGCCCCGGTCTCGACCATCGGAAGCGCCTGCAGGGCCTTGATCGCGGAACGCGGATAGATCGGCCGTTGGATGTCGCCCCAGGCGGCCTGCACGGCGCCGCGCCCGTCGACGATGACGGCGGAACCACGATGGCGGCTTTCGACGATGCCGCCGCGGGTGACTTCCACCGTGACCGGGTTGGCGCCGTCGGCAGGACGGGCGGTCGCGGGGGCGGCGGAGGTGTTCGGGTCGTGCGGCGGGTCGTGGGGCATCGCGGTTGGAGACGATCCTGTGCGAGAGGGAAGGCCCGCCCGGGAGCTTGCCTCGCGGGCGGGGGCGATGCAAGTAACACCCCGACGGGGCCCGGACAAGCGGCGGGACCCGAAGGAGGGTGGTCATCGCCATGCGCGGCTATTTCGGGGTGGGCGTGGAGCGGCTGTCGAAGCCGCGGAACGCGGGCGCGATCTTCCGTACCGCGCATGCCTTCGGGGCGAGCTTCCTGTTCGGTATCGACGCCGACGTGAACCTCGCCCAGATCCGCAAGACCGACACGGCGGCGACGCACAAGGCGGTGCCGCTGTGGGAGATGGAGAGCGTCGGCGCGCTGGAACTGCCGCGAGGCTGCCAGCTGGTCGGGATCGAGCTGACCGACGACGCGGTGCCCCTTCCCAGCTTCCGCCACCCGGCGCAGGCCGCCTACGTGCTCGGCAGCGAGCGCTCGAGCCTGTCGCCGGAGTTGCTGGCGCGCTGCGACCATGTGGTCAAGATCCCGACGGGCTTCTCGCTCAACGTCAATGTGGCCCTCGCGCTCACCCTCTACGACCGGATGCTGAGCCGCGGTCGCTTCGCCGAACGGCCGGTCGCCGCCGGCGGGCCGACGGAGGCGCCGCCGGAACACGTCCATGGTGGCGTCTTCAGTCGCGGCGAGAAGGGCTGAGACGCCGGCTCAGCCCGGCAGCAGCAGGGCGATCAGCGGCACCAGCATCGCCGTCACCAGCCCGTTCAACCCCATCGCGATCGCCGCGAAGACGCCGGCGATCTGGTTGACCTGGAAGGCGCGCGCCGTGCCGATGCCGTGGGCGGCGATGCCGACCGCGAAGCCGCGCGCCCGCCAATCCTTGAGCCCGATGCCGTTCAGGAGCGGGGTGACGCACACCGCGCCGACGATGCCGGTCACCACCACCATGCTGGCGGTCAGCGACGGCAGGCCGCCGATCCGCTCGGCGATGCCCATGGCGATCGGCGAAGTGACCGATTTCGGCGCGAGCGAGAGCAGCGTCTCCATGCTCGCCCCCATCGCGGCCGCGATCGCGAGCGCGCTGCCGACCGCCGTCACCGTGCCGGCGATCAGCGCCGCCAGCATCGGCACCAGCGCCGCGCGCACCCGCGGCAGGTTCCGGAACAGCGGCATGGCGAGCGCCACCGTCGCCGGACCCAGCATGAAATGCACGAACTGCGCGCCGTCGAAATAGGTCTGGTAGTCGGTGCCGGTCAGCGCCAGCAGCGCGATCAGCAGACCGGCCGCGATCGCCACCGGATTGACGATCGGGTTGGCGCCGCTCCGCTGGAAGCACCAGTCGCCGATGCCGTAGGCGACCAGCGTCAGCGTCAGCCAGAAGAGCGGCGTCTGCGAGAGATAGACCCAGATGTCGCCCGGCGCCGCGATCACGACGGCCCCTCCCCTTCGCCGTCCGATCCCTCGGCGCCGTCCTTCACCTCGGCCCCGGTCGCGACATGATCGGTCCAGCGGGCGACGACGACGAAGGTAAGCGCGCCGACCGCGATCGCCGCCACGGTGCTCGCGAGCAGCGCGAGCCCGATCGGCAGCCATTCGCTCTCCAGCCGCTCGACATGCTGGATCAGCCCGACGCTGGCCGGCACGAAGAGGAGCGAGAGATGCTTCAGCAGCCCGTCGGCCGTCCCGGAGAGCCAGTCGGGCGCCGCCCGCGCCGTGCCGTCGCCCGCGCGCCCGCGATAGCGCAGCAGCATCGCGCCCAGGAACAGCGCCATGCCGATCACCGGCCCCGGGATCGGCACCGTCAACGCGCGCGCGATCGTCTCGCCGGCGAGCTGGAAGATGAGGAAAAGGGTGAGCGCCTTCAGCATCGGCCGATCTGTTTCCTCCGCGGCGGGAATGCGGTCACGAGGGGCTTCGCCCGCCCCGGCCGGCCCCGGCGACGAGCGCCGGCCGCCCCGGACCCCGATCGGCGAGCTTCGCGCCGGCCGAGCTCGCGGGCAGCCGCATGATGATCCGGCCCGGCGCGTCGTCCTCGCCGGGATCGACCTCCAGCTGGCCGCCATGCAGCTCCATCAGGTTCTTGCAGAGCGCGAGGCCGACGCCCGCGCCGGTCAGCCGGCCGGTGCGGTCCTGCGTCGCGGGTCCGGTCTCGAACAGCCCCTCGCTCGCCACCAGCCCGTGGCCGGGGTCGCTGATGGTGAGCTGGACCGAGCCCTCGCTGTTCTCGGCCGTCATCCGGACGGGCGTGCTGGCCGGCGCGTAGGCGATCGCCGACGAGACCACCCGCGAAACCGTCTGGCGCAGCCGCCGTTCGTCGGCATGCAGCGTGCCGAGATCCTCGGCGAAGTCCGTCTCCAGACCGACGCCGCGCTGCTCGGCGTCGCGCCCGGCGCTCGCCGCCACCTCGCCGATCAGGCGCCCGAGATCGATCGGCTTGCGTTCGATCGCGAGGAAACCCGCCTGCAGCGCGGCCAGGTCGAGCACGTCGTTGATCAGCGCGGCCAAGTCCTGGGTGGCGGCGTGGATATGGCCGACCTGCTCGCGCTGGCGGTCGTTGAGCGGCCCGAACATTTCCTCGCGCAAGAGCTCGGTGAACCCCAGGATCGCGTTCAGCGGCGAGCGCAGCTCGTAGGAGATCGAGGAGATGAACTGCGACTTCAGCAGGTCCGCGTTCTCGAGCGCCGCGTTGCGCTCCTTCAGCGCGCGTTCGACCCGCACCGTGTCGGTGACGTCGAGATAGAGCAGCAGGCACTGCCCGTCGGGCAGCGGCACATAGGCGAAATCGACGATCTGCTCGTCGCGCAGCTCCATCCGGCCGGTGCGCGGCTTGGGTTCGCTGATGGCGTAGACGATCTTGGCGCGCAGGCTTTCCCAATCGTCGGTCTCCGGCAGGTAGCCGCGCGCGATCTCGGCCAGTTCGGCGATGTGCGGGCAGGTGACCAGCCAGTCGCTGTCGAAACCGAACAGCTTGGCGAAACCGTCGTTGGAAAGCCGCAGCCGTCCGTCGGTGCCGAAGACCGCGACCCCCTCATAGAGCGAATCGAGCGTCAGGCGCTGCACCGCGGTCAGCGTGCTGTGCTGGCGCTCGAGCGCGACGCGGTCGGTGACGTCCTCATAGACGAAGAGCAGCCCGCCCTGCGGATGCGGCGAGACGGAGACGCGCACCGTGCGTTCGTCCGGCAGGTGGAGGAGTTCCTCGCGCGGCTCGATCAGCGAGGTGAAGAGCTTGTCCTGCTGGCGCTTGAAGGCCGGGAAATCGACCATCTCGGGCAGCGCCCGGCGCTCGCGCAGCATCTCCAGCACCTCGCCCAGCGTCGGCGAATGTTCCAGCCGGTCGGCCGGCAGCCCCCAGAGCGAGAGGAAGGCCGCGTTGTGGAAGGTCATCCGCTTGTCGGCGGCGTAGATCGCGATCGCCGCGCCCAGCCGCTCCAGCACCTCGCCATGGGCTGCGATGTGCTCGCCCAGCGTCTCCTGCAGCTCCTCCAGCGTGCTGACATCCTCGGCATAGCCGGCGAGCTGGCCGGGCACCTGTTCGATCGGCGTCTCGGTCAGGTCGAGCAGGCGCCGCGCCCCGGCGCTCACCACATAGAGGCTCTCGCTCTGCGCCACGCCGGTGCGCCCGGCGCGCCGCGCCAGCTCCTGGCCGCGCTCGCCGCCGATCTCGTGCCCGCCGGAGACGACGGCCTGCGGGGTGGTCTCCAACGTGCGGGCGTAGGCCGGATTGCAGCCCGCCAGATCCAGATCGCCGGCGCGCCGCCACCAGACCGGCCAGGGCAGGCTGTCGAGGACGCCGCGCAGCAGGCGGATCCCTTGGTCCCGCTCGGCCAGGGAATCGCCGAGCAGCGCCGCCTCGCTCTGGTCGATCAGCCAGACGAGGCCGTCGCCCCCCACCTGGCGGCCGCGCAGCTCCAGCGTGCGCGACCCGTCCGCCGTGTCGGTCGTAAGATCGAAGGGCGTCCCGTGCTCGATCAGCGCGTCCAGGGCTTCGGAGAGGGTGCGCCGCCGATCGCTGCGGAACCGGTCCAGCACCGCGGCCGGGGTCGGGTCGATCGAGGGATCGAGATCGATCAGCGCGCCGCCGCCCGCGCTCAGCGTCCAGCGGGCCTCAGCGCCCACCCGCCGCCAGAGGCCGACGGGCGCGCTGTCGAGGCGCGCGGCGGCGGCCGCGCGTTCGGCCGCGAGCCGACGGCGCATCCATCCCGCCGTCAGGGCGCCGGCCAGCGCGGCCGCCGCGGCGCCGCTCGCCAACGCGATGAGGACAGCACTCACGGGCTCCAACAGATCCTCCGGCAACGCGGTTCCCCCCCCCCACGGGCACATGTCACCCGCGTCGCCTGGGATCGTACGAGAGCGTCGCCGGCCCGTACAGGCCTTCCGTCAACCGGATGTGACGGCCCGGAGGCCCCTGCCGGAGAGCCTCAGTAGCGGTAGGTTTCCGGCTTGAAGGGGCCCTCGACGCCGACGCCGATATAGTCCGCCTGCTTCTTGTTGAGCTTGGTCAGCATCGCGCCGACCTTCTCCAGATGCAGCGCCGCCACCTTCTCGTCGAGATGCTTCGGCAGGACGTAGACGTCGTTCTTGTACCGGCCGTCGGCGTTGTTCTTGTAGAGCTCGATCTGCGCCAGCACCTGGTTGGTGAAGCTGGCCGACATGACGAAGCTGGGGTGGCCGGTGGCGCAGCCCAGATTGACCAGACGGCCCTCGGCCAGCAGCAGCATCTTCTTGCCGTCGGGGAACTGGATCTCGTCGACCTGCGGCTTGATGTTGTTCCACTTGAAATTCTTCAGCGCCTCGACCTGGATTTCGCTGTCGAAGTGGCCGATGTTGCAGACGATCGCCCGGTCCTTCATCTGGCGCATGTGGTCGACCGTGATGACGTCGACATTGCCGGTGGCGGTGACGAAGATGTCGCCGCGCGGGGCGGCGTCCTCCATGGTGACGACCTCGTAGCCTTCCATCGCGGCCTGCAGGGCGCAGATCGGGTCGGCCTCGGTCACCACCACGCGGCAGCCGGATTGGCGCAGGCTCTCGGCCGAGCCCTTGCCGACATCGCCGAAGCCGGCGACCACGGCGACCTTGCCGGCCATCATCACGTCGGTCGCGCGGCGGATCGCGTCGACCAGGCTCTCCCGGCAGCCATACTTGTTGTCGAACTTCGACTTGGTGACGCTGTCGTTCACGTTGATCGCCGGGAACATCAGCGTCCCTTCCTTCGCCATCTGATAGAGGCGGTGGACGCCGGTCGTCGTCTCCTCGGTGACGCCCTTGATCGCCTTCGCGGTCTCGGCGTACCAGCCCGGCTTCTCGGCGAGGCGCTTCCTGATCGCGGCGAAGGCGGCCGTCTCTTCTTCATTCTCGGGATTGTCGAGAACGGACGGGTCCTTCTCGGCCTTCATGCCCAGATGCAGCAGCATCGTGGCGTCGCCGCCGTCATCCAGGATCATGTTCGGCGCGCCGCCGTCGGACCAGTCCATGATGCGGTGGGTGTATTCCCAATAGTCCTCCAGGCTCTCGCCCTTGACCGCGAAGACCGGCACGCCGCTCTCGGCGATCGCGGCCGCGGCATGGTCCTGGGTGGAGTAGATGTTGCAGGAGGCCCAGCGCACGTCCGCGCCGAGCGCGGTCAGCGTCTCGATCAGCACCGCCGTCTGGATCGTCATGTGCAGCGAGCCGGCGATGCGCGCGCCCTTCAGCGGCTGGCTTGCCTGGTATTCCTCGCGCGTCGCCATCAGGCCCGGCATCTCGACTTCGGCGAGCTCGATCTCCTTGCGCCCCCAGGAGGCGAGCGACAGATCCTTAACGACGTAATCCTCGGCGGCCATTGCTATCCATTCCTCGTTGCTGTCCGGTGCGCCCCGTCATGCAGGATGGGCGCGCCGTTGATGATTCTGTCGCCTGAAATATGGCGGTTCGGACGCGCGGAAACCGCGCCCCGAAGCGGGTCGGGCGGGTCGCGCAGGCGCGGCGCTCTATAGCAGGAGGCGCCCCCCAGGGGCAAGCCGGGCCGGCCCCGGCGGATTCAAGGGGTTTCCGGGCCCCGCCGCGCCCGGCGCGGGGGCGTACAGCCCGGCCACCGGCCTGTTTCATTTATGCAACAGTGGCGGGCACGCGGCGGCGGGGCGGTATCGCACAACTCGACAATCCAGGGTGATTGGGGCATTAAACGGGTTGAATGCACGCTCTGCGCGGACCGCACGGCCGGTCGGCCACCAAGATGCACGGGTTTCAAGAGGAAAGGGTCGCTTCAGGCCATGGATATCTCGATCAACGAATCGCTGAAGGCGTTCGCGAAGCCGGCAGGCCTGGCGCTCGGCGTCGCGGCCCTCGGGCTCTACGCCTTCGCCGGCAGCGCCGCCGCCGACGACCATATGGGCGAACGGCCGGGCTACTATGTCGGCATCGGCGTCGGCTACAACGGCGTGCCCGACAGCGACGTGGATGGCGGCTCGATCTTCCAGACCGAGGCCGACTACGACGACGACCTGCCCTCCTTCGGGTATGTCGCGCTCGGCTTCGACTATGACGGCCCGCTGCGCGGCGAGCTCGAGCTCGGTCACCGCAGCAACGACGTCGACACGGTGAACGGCATCGATGTCGGCGGGTCGGTCGACGTGACCTCCTTCATGCTGAACGCCTTCTACGATTTCGAAGGGGTGATGCCGCGCCTGACGCCCTATATCGGCGGCGGTCTCGGTATCGCCCATATGAAGGCGAACGACATCACGCTGGTGAACACCGCGCTTTCCGACGGCTCCAGCAACGTCTTCGCCGGCCAGCTGATCGCCGGCGCCGCCTACGAGGTGGTCGAGAACCTCGACCTCACCGCGCAGTACAACTACTTCCTGACGACGGATGGCGAGTTCACCAACGCGCTCGGCCAGGAATACGACCTGGACTACAAGGCGCACAGCGTGACCCTCGGCCTGCGGCTCAACTTCCCGCAGCCGAAGCCGGCGCCCGAACCCGCGCCGGAGCCCGTCGCCGCCGAACCCGAGCCTGCCCCCGCCCCGGCGCCCGAGCCGGAGCCGGAGCCCGAGCCGGAAATCGTGCGCAACTTCCTCGTCTTCTTCGATTGGGACAGCGCCGTGGTGACGCCGGAGGCGATGGACGTGCTGCGCCAGGCGGTCGACTACGCGCGGACCGGCGGCATCGCCCGCATCCAGCTCACCGGCCACGCCGACCGCTCGGGTCCGGCGACCTACAATATGGGCCTCTCGCAGCGCCGCGCGGATGCGGTGCGCACCGAGATCACCGGCCTCGGCTTCGGCGGGACGGTCAACACGGTCGCCCGCGGCGAGCAGGACCCGCTGGTCCAGACCGAGGACGGCGTGCGCGAGCCGCAGAACCGACGCGTCGAGATCGAGCTGCAGTAGGCGGCGATCGATCGAAAACGGGCGTCCCCGCACCGCGGGGCGCCGAGCGGAACCGAAAGGGCCCCGTCGCCGCGCGCGGCGGGGCCTTTTCCGTGCGCGCGGCCGATGCGGGCCGGCCTCACCGCGCTCTCACCCGCTTGTGATTCGCGATGGGCGCGGCGCCGTGCCTATCTAGGGACATGGCCCGATCCCGCCCCCTCCCGATCCTCACCGCCTTCGCGCTCGCGCTCGCGCTCGCCGCGGCGGTCGCCGGCAGCGACAGCCCGCGCGCCGAGGACGGGGCCACCGCCGCCCGTCCGCCGGTGGTGGTGGAGCTTTTCACCAGCCAGGGCTGCAGCAGCTGCCCGCCGGCGGAAGCGCTGCTGGGCGAGCTCGCCTCGCGCGACGACGTCATCGCGCTCGAGTTCCATGTCGACTACTGGGACTATATCGGCTGGGCCGACCCTTTCGCCGATCCGCGCTACACCGCGCGCCAGCGGGCCTACGGCCGCGCGCTCGACCAGCGCTACATCTACACGCCCCAGATGGTGATCGACGGCGCCGTCCATGTGATCGGATCGCGCGAGGCCGCGGTCGAGGCCCGAATCGAGGCCGCCCGCATGCGCCGCGAGCTGGCCCGCGAGGCGGGCGAGGTCCCGCGCCTGGCCCTCACCCCGGCGGAGGGCGGCGCGCTGACGGTCACGCTCGACGGGCCGGCGCCCGGCGGCGCGGCCTACGAGCTTCTCGCCGTCGGCTTCGACGGCGCGCACGAGACCCAGGTGCGACGGGGCGAGAATGCCGGCCGGCAGCTCACCAACCGGCATGTTGTGCGCGCGATGGAAGTCCTGGCACGCTGGTCCGGTGGGCCGCTCAGCCTGGAAATCCCGGCCGGCCGCATGGCGGGCGACGGCGGCTGCGCCGTGTTGCTGCAGCAGGCCGGCCAGGGCCGGATCGCGGCCGCGCGGATGGTCCGATTCTAGCGGCCCAACGCTACTCGACCAGCACGGCGGTGCCGTTCGCCACCACCATCAGCATGGAATTGGTCTCGCCCAGCACCTCGTAGTCGAGATCGACCGCGACCACGGCATTGGCGCCGAGTTCCTGCGCCTTCTCACGCAGCGTCTCCAGCGCCATCTCCTTGGCATCCGCCAGCACCTTCTCGTAGGAGCCGGAGCGCCCGCCGACGATGTCGCGGATGCCGGCGAAGAAGTCCCGGAACAGGTTGGCGCCGAGGATGGTCTCGCCGCTGACGATTCCCTTGTATTCCAGGATCTGGCGGCCCTCGATGCTGTCGGTGGTGGTCACGATCATGATTTGTCTCCCCTGACCCTCGAATCTGACCCTCGAATCCGCGCGATGGCGCCTTGGCGGGAACGCACCGCGCATGGTCTAGTGTGGCGTCCGCGGCACCGGTTGACCAGCGACGAAAGGCGGGAAGGCGCATGGCGGAGAACGCGGTGGAGGAAGGCGAAGCGGAACCGGACCGGCGGCGCACCAAGGCGATCATCGGCTGGTGCCTCTACGACTGGGCCAATTCCGCCTTCCCGACGCTGATCTCGACCTTCGTGTTCGCCGCCTATTTCACGCAGGCGATCGCCGAGACGCCGGAGCAAGGCACCGCGCAATGGGGCCTGATGACGGGCCTGTCCGCCTTCGCGATCGCGCTGCTGGCGCCGGTGCTGGGGGCGATCGCGGATTTCGGCGGCCCGCGCAAACCGTGGCTCGCAGCGACGACGGCGATGGCGGCGGTCGCGACCGCGCTTCTATGGTTCGCGGAGCCGTCGGCGGACTGGGCGCTCTATGCGCTCCTCTTCGCGGGCCTCGGCACCGTCGGATTCGAACTCGGCATGGTCTTCTACAACGCCATGCTGCCCGAGACCGCGCCGAAGGCGATGCTGGGCCGGGTCTCGGGCTGGGGCTGGGGGCTCGGCTATGCCGGGGGCCTGGCGGCGCTGGGGGTCAGCTTCGTCGGGTTCGTCGGGGCGGAGGAACCCTGGTTCGGCCTCACCCGCGAGGGGGCCGAGCATGTGCGCGCGGTGCCGGTGGTGGCGGCGATCTGGATCGCCGTCTTCTGCCTGCCGATCTTCTGGCTGACGCCGGACCGGCCGCGCGCGGCCGGGCTCGCGGCGCGCAATGCCGTGCGCGCCGGGCTCGCGAGCCTGTGGTCGACGCTCGGCCATGTGCGGCGCTATCGCACGGTCATGCGCTTCCTGATCGCGCGGATGCTCTATACCGACGGGCTGAACACGCTGTTCGCCTTCGGCGGCATCTACGCCGCCGGCACCTTCGGCATGGCGGAGGAGGAGGTGTTGATCTTCGGCGCCAGCCTCAATGTCACCGCCGGGCTGGGCGCCGTGCTGTTCGCCTTCCTCGACGATCGCTGGGGCCCGAAGCCTGTGATCCTGATCGCCGTCGGCGCGATCACCGCGATCGGGGCGGCGATGCTGCTGGTCGAAGGCAAGGCGGCGTTCTGGGCCCTGGGCCTCGCGCTCGGCGCCTTCCTGGGGCCGGCGCAGGCGGCCAGCCGCTCGCTGATGGCGCATCTGGCGCCGGCCGAGCTGCGCACGGAATTCTTCGGCCTCTACGCGCTTTCCGGCAAGGCGACGGCCTTCATCGGACCGCTGCTGGTCGGCTGGGTCACCGCGATGGCCGCGAGCCAGCGCGCCGGCATGGCGACGATCCTGATCTTCCTGGTGGTCGGGCTGGCGCTGATGTGGGGGCTGAAGGCCGGCACACGGCCGCGCGGGTGAGGCGCGCGCGCAAGCCGCGCCCGGGGCCGTGCCTGGGGCCGCGCCCGGGGCCGTGCCTGGGGCCGATCACCGGATCGCGCCGGCGTCGTCGCGCGCCGTCTCGTCCTCCTCGGGCGCGTTCGGGTTCCATTCCGGGATTGGCGGCGAGGAGGCGGGCCAGCCCTGGAACGGCTCCTGCGCCGCTTCGTCGGGCCGCGGACGCTTGGCCTGACGCCAGGCCACGAAGCCCGCGAACAGCAGGGCTTCGGCCAGGAAGAAGCCCCAGAGCCCGACCGTGCCCGCGCTCTCCAGCGCCAGCGTCGCCACCGCCGGGCCGAGCGTCGCGCCGCTCGCCCACACGATTAGGATGGTCGAGGAGACCACGACGTGATCGTCCGGGTCGGTATGGTCGTTGGTATGCGCGGTCGAGATCGTATAAAGCGATTCCGCGAGCCCGCCCCACACCGCGAAGAGCGCCAGCAGCGCCCAGAAGAGCGGGCCGGCGAGATCCACCCCGCCAGCCGCGATCACCACCGAGACGACCGAGACGCCGAGCGCCGCGCCGAGGATCACCCGGCGCCGGTCGGTACGATCGCTGAGCCAGCCGAGCGGCCACTGGATCACCAGGTTGCCGCCCTGCAAGGCGGCGACCAGCAGCGCGATCGCCGCCGGCTCGAGTCCGATCTCGGTGCCGTACATCGGCCCGACGCCCATCATCGTCATGCCGAGCCCGCCGGAGACGAAGGCGCCGACCAGCCCGACCGGCGAGATGCGGTAGACCTGCAGCGGCCGGACCGCGATCCGCTCCGGCGGGGTCGGCTGCTCCAGCCGGGTCAGGCCGACCGGCACCGCGGCGGCGGCGTAGAGGCCGGCCAGCAGCATCAAGGCCGCGGTGCCGCCCACCTCGACCCGGCCCATGATCAGCGCGCCGCCGGCGAGACCCAGCGTGTAGCTGATATAGAACAGCGCCATCACCCGCCCGCGCCATTGGCTGAGCGTCACCGCGTTGAGCCAGCTCTGCGCCACCATGAACATGCCGGTGGTGCAGAAGCCGCCGAGGACGCGCAGCCCCGTCCAAAGCGGCAGGCTGACCTCGATGGCCAGCAGCAGCGCCGAGATCGTGCCGATCGCCGCCAGCGCCGTGAAGGCCCGCACATGGCCGCTGCGCCGCACCAGATGGCCGGAGAGCAGGCAGCCGAGCAGCATGCCGACCGCGTAGGCGGTGACGACGAATCCGACTTCGCGTTGGCTCAGGCCGGCCGCGTCGAGGCGGATCGGCACGAAGGTCGCCATCAACCCGTTGCCGAGCGCGATCAGCGCCATCGACAGCACGAGCCCGGCCACCTGGATGTAGGGACTGGGCAGCGGGCGGGGCGTTTCAGGGGCGTCGACGGGGGCGCTCATGACCGATCCCTATAGCGCCGTCGGGTGGCGCCGTCATCCCACGCGAATGGCATCCCTTCACATCGGCGCTCAGCTTCGCCCGTTAAGTATCTTGAATCGCTTTTGTTCAAAATTTGAACAAAATGCGCTTCACCACCTGATACCGCGGATCCGCGCCGTCGGTCGGCCCCCGATGCGGGCCACCGCTATCGGCCGCCTGCCGGGAACGGGCGGGCCGACTCCGGTTCGCCCGGCGGTTCGGCCGGACCGACGGAGGGTCGGTCGAAACGGGTAAGGTGGGGGCCGGTCAGAAGCGGTAGAGCACCGAGAACATCAGATCGTGCGAGACGTAGGTGTCCGCATCGATCTGCTCGCCGCCGGAAAGCTGGCCGCTCTCCACCTTGCCCATGTCGAGATAGCGATAGGCGAGCTCGGTGCCCCAATGGCGCGAGAGCTCGTAATCGACGCCGAGCATGACGCCGAGGGCCAAATTATCGGTCGAGGTCTCGGTCGAGGTCACCGCGTTGGTCGTCAGGTTGGTGCGCTCGATGTCCGAGGTGTTGCGGGCCCAGCCGACGCTGCCGCCGACGAAGGGCGTCCAGGCGCTGTCCGTGCGGATCTCCCAGGCCGCGCTCAGGAGCGCGTAGGTGCTGGAGAGGTTGTTCTCGAATCCGGTGCCCTGGCCGCCATTGTCGCGCAGGTCGAGATCCATGCGGAAGCGGTGGCTGAGCTCGCCCTCGAGCCGCAGCGGCACGTCGGCGAACCGGTAGCCGAAGACGCCGCCGGCGGCCGCCGTCGGGTCCTCGGTGTTGTTCTCGACCAGCGCGCCGGTCAGGCCGGTCGCGGTGATGTCCTCGACCATCGACTGGCCGCCGGTGAGGCGCAGGCCGACATAGGCCCCTTCGCGCACGATCTGCGCGTCGGCGCCGGCCGCGGCGCCGAGCCACAGGGCGAGCGCCATCGCCGCGCCGGATGCGTAGCGCGCGAACCGTCCCGTCCCACAAGCGTTCCGAAGAACCGTCATCGACCTCACCTCTCCCCACGTCCGTCGCACCCCGGCGACGCCCCAACGTCGTCAGGGGTTTAGCGCGAAAATCCGCGCGCGTCGAGTGCCTGGACGCGCCCTCTCACCGGCCGCCCGTGGCGTCGACCGTCGCGCCGGTGACGAAGGAGGCCGCGTCGGAGACCAGGAAGCCGATCACCGCGGCGATTTCCTCCGGCTTGCCGGACCGGCCGAGCGGCGACGCGGCGCCGACCCGGTCCGGCTTGTCGAACTGGCCGGAGCTCGCATGGATGTCGGTATAGATCGTCCCCGGCGCGACGCCGACGACCCGGATGCCGCCCGGTCCGGTCTCGATCGCCAGCGCCCGGGTCAGCGTATCCAGCGCCGACTTGCTGGCGGCATAGTGGATGTACTCGTTCGGGCTGCCGAGGCGGGCGGCGACCGAGGAGACGTTGACGATCACCCCGCCCTGGCCGCCCCGGCGGGTGTCCATGCGGCGCACCGCCTCGCGCGCGGCGAGGAAGGCGCCCAGCATGTTGACCTCCATCAGCCGGCGCAGATCGGCCGCCTGCGTGTCGGCAAGCGGTGCGGGCTTGTGGATGACGCCGGCATTGTTGACGAAGACGTCGAGGCGACCGAAGGCCTGGTCCATCGCCTCGAAGAGGGCGAGCACCTCGGCCTCCTCGCCGAGGTCGGCGCGGATCGCGAGCGCCCGGCGGCCCGCCGTCTCGACGGCATCGGTGACGGCGCGCGCCTCCGCCTCCCGCGACCGGTAAGAGATCGCCACGTCGTAGCCGGCGTTCGCGAGATGAACGGCGGTCGCCGCCCCGATCCCGCGCGAGCCGCCGGTGATCAGCGCGACCTTTCCGCCCGCATCCTCAGCCATGTCCGGTCCTCACGCCGCGAAGGCCTGTTCCATGGCCCGGCGCACCTGATAGGCCTGATCGCCCTCGTCGACGACCACGTCGTCGTAGGTGAGCGGCTGGTCCTCCGCCACGTCGCGGGCGAGTTTCAGCCTGTGGGCGAGGCCGATCGGCAAGGCCCCGATCGCCCGGCTGTCGGCGGCGCGCATCAGCTTGCCCCAGACCGTGTAGCCACCCTCGCCGTCCAGCATCTCCCCGGCCTTCAAGGGTCGTTTCGCCACCGCAACGGCATCGCCCCGCCAGTTCCGGGAGGTCCCCGTCGGCTCGCCGCGCAGCGCCGCGCTGGCGACCGAGATGCCGAGTTCCAGCCCGATCAGATGGTAGGGCTTGTACATCGCGGCGTACTGGCCGCTCGCGTCGGTCTTCAGGCCGTATTCCGAGAAGCAGCGCCGGACGTAGTCGCTGCCGGCGGCGAAGACGGCGTAGACGCCCCAGCGCAGGTCGCGGAAGACCTCCTCGCCGTCGCGGGTCAGGCTGGAGACCACCTCGACCGTCCCCCGGTCGGCGAGCGTGCCGCCGTCGGCCCTGGGACGCAGCACCTGCGGCAGATCGTCGACGCCGCAGGGCGGGAAGGCGAGCCCGTCGGCCGGCGGCAGCAGGTCGCAGCCATTCGCCACCGCCGCCATCTCGATCGCCGACTTGGTGCCGTCGAGGAAGCTGTTGAACATCTGCGGGTTCATGCCGCCGGCCTGCGCCTCTTCCGGCGTCAGGCCGTAGTGGGTCCAGACATCGTCCGGCGTCACCTTGTGGAAGGCGGGCAGGTACTTCGTGCCCTTGCCGGCGCAGACGACCTCGAGCCCGATGGTGCGCGCCCAATCCACCATCTCGGCGATCAGCGCCGGCTGGTCGCCATAGGCCATGGAATAGACGAGGCCGGCGTCGCGCGCCTTGCGGGCGAGCAACGGCCCGGCCAGCACGTCGGCTTCCACATTCACCATGACGACATGCCGGCCGTGATCGATCGCGGCGAGCGCATGGCGGATGCCGGCCGGCGGGCTGCCGGTCGCGTCGATCACGACGTCGAGCCCGTCGGCGGCGATCAGCGCCATCGAATCCTCGGTGACCCAGGTGCCGCCGGTCCGGAGCGCTTCGGCCGCGTCCTTGGCCTGCACCTTCTCCTCGGGCCAGCCGATCCGCGCGCATGTCTCGGCGACGCGCGCGGGCGAGAGGTCGGCGATGCCCAGCACGTGGAAGCCGGGATGGCGCGCCGCCTGGGAGAGGAACATGGCGCCGAACTTGCCGGCGCCGATCAGGCCGACGCGCACCGGGCGCCCCGCCTCGGCGCGGGCGCGCAGAAGACTATCGAGATTCATTCGGGACCCCTTCGGTCGATCGAGAAACCTGAGATTATTCGGCCGCGGCCGCGCGCTCGCGCACCAGCTCGTCGAGGCAATCGTCGCTTAGCATCTCGATCGGCGTGAAGTCGCGATGCGCGATCCATTCCTTGCGCTTGAAGCGCGTGATGTGGTTCGAGACCGCGCACAGGCTGAGATAGACGATGGTGCGGCTGATCGGGCTGATGTTCGGCGGGCTGGCATGCACCAGATTGCCGTGGAACATGACGACCGAGCCCTTGGGCCCGACCGGCGCCTCCAGCCCGCCTTCCTCGGCGAGCCGGCTGACCGCCGCGCGGTCCAAGGTCCAGAGCGGGTAGCTCGTCGTCTCCAGGTCGTGGCCCGCTTCCAGCACGCCCGCCTTGTGCGACTTCGGAATGAACAGCAGCGGCCCGTTGGCCGGCGTCACGTCTTCCAGGAACAGCGCGATGTTCATGGCCCGCGGCTCCGGCATGCCGTCGTCGCGCTGCCAGGTGCCGTAGTCCTGGTGCCACTGCCAGACCTCGCCGTCGAAGGCGGCCTTCGCGTTGATCTTGAACTGGTGCATGTAGAGCTTCTCGCCGAGCAGCTGCTCGACCGGCTCCACCAGCCGCGGGTGGCGGCCGATCCGGTGGAAGGGCTCCGAATAGGTGTGGGCGGCGAAGGCGGTGCGCGCGACGCCCGAGGATTCGCGCCAGACCTCCTCGCGCTCCTGCGCGTAGATCGCCTGCGCCTCGTCCATCAGCATCTGCGCCTCGTCCTCGCTGAAGAGGCCCGGCAGGAAGAGGAACCCCTCCTCGTCGAAGCGCTTCAGATCCGCGTCGCTCAGTTTCATGATATCGCTACCTCCCTGGTCCTGCCGCACGGCGGCTTGCTGCCGCGCCCGGCTTCTTCGTCGCTCATCTCATGGTGCGGAGGCCGCGGCCGCCGCCTTGTCGCCGGGGGCGTCGGTATCGGCCCCGGCCTGCGCCACGCGACCGCCGATACGGTCCGCCGCATGGGCCGCGTGCGCGCTCGCCGCCTTCTCCGCGGCCGCCGGATCGCCCGCGCGAATCGCCGCCGCGATGGCGCGATGCTCGCGCCAGACGGTGGCCCGTCCCGGCTCGTCCCGCAGGACGGCCGCCATGGCGCGGCGGATATGCCGCCAGGGCTGCGCCGCGGCTTCGGCGATCAGCGCATTGCCGCTCAAGTCGTAGATCGTCTGATGGAAGGCGGCGTCCGCCGCCACCAGCCGGGCCGTATCGCCGCGCGCGAGCGCGGCCTCGCCGGCGGCGAGCGCCGCGTCGAGCCGGCGCTCGCGATCCGGCGCCGCACGCCGCGCGGCCGCGCCCGCGGCCACCCGGTCCAGCGCCCCGCGCAGTTCGTAGACATCGGCCACCATCTCCGGCGCGAGGTCGGTGACGCGGTAGCCGCGCCGGTCCGCCGCCTCGACGAACCCGCCGCGCTTCAGCATGGCGAGCGCCTGCAGCACCGGCTGGCGGGAGACGCCCAGGCTTTCGGCCAGACGCTCCTGCACCAACGGCGCGCCCGCCGGCAGCTCGCCGTCGAGAATCGCCTCGAGCAGCCGGTCATGGACCGTCTCGGCGAGAGTCTGGCGGTTCTGTTCGACGGGAAACAGCGGCATCGGCACGGCCCTTCGTATTTTGTATACAGTATACGAGAAAGCGCGCCGGTGCAATCGGCGCCGCTTTCTCCCTTTTGCAATTGGGGCCGCTTGGTGCAGTCTATCGGCCGAATGATGCGAAGCCCGGGCGACACGGGCGGACCCAACAGGGAGGAAAGCGACGATGAAGGCAAAGAGCTTGATCGCCGGTCTCGGCGCGGCCGTGGTCGCGGCCGGTCTGCTGACCGGCGGGACCCCCGCGAGCGCGCAGGACGTGACCCTGCGCCTGCACCAGTTCCTGCCGCCGCAGGCGACGATCCCCTCGAAGGCGATCACGCCCTGGATCGAGGCGGTCGAGGCCGATTCGAACGGCCGGATCGAGATCCAGCATTTCCCCGCGATGCAGCTGGGCGGCGCGCCGCCCTCGCTGTTTGACCAGGCGCGCGACGGCGTGGTCGACATCGTCTGGACCGTGCTGGGCTACACGCCCGGGCGCTTCGACAAGACGGAAGCCTTCGAGCTGCCCTTCATGGTGACGACCGGCGAGGCGACCAGCCGCGCCTTCTACGAATACGTCCGGAAGAACGCGATGGACGAGTTCGCGGACGTCCATCCGCTGGTGCTGCACACCCACGGGCCGGGCCTGATGCATGTGCGGGGCGACGGGGTCGCCTCGCTAGGGGACATGAAGGGGCTGAAGCTGCGCGGGCCGACGCGGGTCATCACCAAGATGCTGGAGGATCTGGGCGCGTCCGCGGTCGGCATGCCGGTGCCGGCGCTGCCGGAGGCGCTGTCGAAGGGCGTGGTCGACGGCGCGGTCATCCCCTGGGAGGTGACGGTGCCCTTCAAGATTCCCGAGCTGGTCGACAGCCATACCGGCTTCGAGGGCGACCACGGCCTCTACACCGCGACCTTCGCGATGGTCATGAACAAGGACGCCTATGAGGGCCTGCCGGACGATCTGAAGCAGGTGCTCGACGCCCATAGCGGCATCGAGGCGGCGGCCATGTTCGGCGCGGCGATGGATGCCGGCGACAAGGTGGGCCTGGAGAAGGCGCAGGCGACCGACAACGCGATCCGCATGCTGGATCCGGCTCCCTGGAAGGAGGCCGCCCAGCCGACCATCGACGCCTGGATCGAGGAGATGAACGGCAAGGGCCACGACGCCGCCGCGCTGGTCGAGGAAGCCCGCGCGCTGGTCGAGAAGCATTCGGGGATGTGAGGGGCCGACCCTCCTGCAAGAGATCCCCGGGTCGAGCCCGGGGATGACGGTGCAATGAATTGGCGAACGGAACCGTCATGGCCGGGCTTGACCCGGCCATCTCTTCGCCCGCCTCTCCGTCGAAACGGACCGCCATGCTCCACCGCCTGATCCACGCGCTGGCCAAGGCGCTCGCCCTCGCGGGCGGGCTGGTGCTGCTCGCGATGACCGTGCTGACGGTGGCGAGCGTCGCGGGCCGCGCGCTGATCCCGCTCGGCCTCGATTCCATCCCGGGCGCCTATGAGCTGGTCGAGATGGGCGCGGCCTTCGCCGTCTTCTCCTTCCTGCCCTGGTGCCAGCTGAACCGCGGGCACGTGACGGTCGATCTGGTGATGAACGCGGCCGGATTCCGAACCAACCGGCTGGCCGATCTGGCGAGCAACCTGTTGCTGACGGTCGCCGCCGGGGTGGTCGCCTGGCGGCTGATCCTCGGCATGCTGGACAAGCAGCGCTACGGCGAGACCACCTTCATCCTGGGCCTGCCGCTGTGGTTCGGCTACGCCGCCGCGGCGGTGGGGGCGGTGCTGTTCGTGATCGTCAGCGCCTATACGAGCTGGCGCAGCGTGCGCGAATTCCGCGCCGGGCGCCTCGAGGAGACGCGCCGATGAACCCGCTCGACCTCAGCCCGGTCGAATGGGGCGTCGCGTCCTTCCCGGTCCTGATGCTGCTGATCTTCCTACGCGTGCCGATCGGGCTCGCCATGCTGCTGATCGGCTTCTTCGGGGTGTGGATGGTGACCGGCAGCTTGCGCCCGATCATGGGCCAGCTGAAGAGCCTCTCCTACGACACCTTCTCCAGCTATTCGCTCTCGATCGTGCCGCTGTTCCTGCTGATGGGGCAGTTCGCGACCCGCGGCGGGTTGAGCCGCGCCCTGTTCCGCGCGGCGGAGGTCTGGCTCGGCCATCGCAAGGGCGGGGTCGCGATGGCGGCGGTCGGCGCCTGCGGCGCCTTCGGCGCGATCTGCGGCTCGTCGCTCGCGACCGCGGCGACGATGGGGCAGGTGGCGCTGCCGGAGCTTCGGCGTTTCGGCTATTCCGGCGCGCTCTCGACCGGCTGCCTCGCAGCCGGCGGCACGCTCGGCATCCTGATCCCGCCCTCGGTCATCCTGGTGATCTACGCGATCCTGACCGAGCAGAACATCGCCAAGCTGTTCGTCGCGGCCTTCGTGCCGGGGGCGCTGGCGGCGGCCGGCTATCTGCTGGCGATCGCGATCTATGTCCGCATCAAGCCGTCCGCGGCCGGCCGGCCGCGCCCGGTCGAGCGCGAGGAGCGCTGGCGCGCGCTGCTGCAGGTCTGGCCGGTGCTGGTGATCTTCCTGGTGGTGATCGGCGGCATCTATGCCGGCTGGTTCACGCCGACCGAAGGGGCGGCCGTCGGCGCGGCGGGGACCGGGCTGATCGCATGGGCCAATGGCGGGCTCGACCGCAAGGGGCTGAGCGAAGCGCTGCTGGCGACCGCGGTCGCGACCGGCATGATCTTCTTCATCATCCTGGGCGCGGCGGTCTTCAACAGCTTCCTCGCCTTCTCGCGCCTGCCGCAGGAGGCGGCCGAGTTCGTGGTGGCGAGCGGCCTCAGCCCCTGGACCGTGCTGACGGTGATCCTGCTGACCTACCTGGTCTTCGGCTGCCTGATGGATTCGCTCTCCATGATCCTGCTGACCATTCCGATCTTCTTCCCCGTCATCATGGCGCTCGATTTCGGGCTCGGGCCGGAGGGGACGGCGCTGTGGTTCGGCATCCTGGTGCTGATCGTGGTCGAGGTCGGGCTGATCACGCCGCCCGTCGGCATGAATCTCTTCGTCATCAACTCGATGGCCGAGGGCGTGTCGATCGGGGAGACCTACAAGGGCGCGCTGCCCTTCATCCTGAGCGACGTGGTGCGCGTCGCGATCCTGGTGCTGTTCCCGCCGATCACGCTGGGCCTCGTCGCGCTGCTCTATTGAGGCTTCCTCCGACGCCCATTCGCACTTATTTCGGACCGCGCGCCGATTCCTCCCATATGGGGGATATCTCGGGCGGACCTTCGTGCGTAGACCCCGCTCCGCGGCGGCCGCCCTCGGGATCACCTTGAGGTGAATCAAAGACGGGCCGGAAAAGTATTGTCAGCATGTCGCACCAGTCATCCTTTCCGAACGGCCGCATGTGAGGTCCTGAAAGCGGCGACGCAAGTGGTCGGTCCGCCGGCCCATGGCCGCGAGCGGCCGCCCACCTGCATGGTTGGCGGGGGACTCGAAACAACAACCTTTAAGGGCGTTTTTCATGAATATTGCATTGGCGCGAAGAAAACGCATGTGTCTATGGCACTATCGAGTGCCCCTGAAAGAGATGACATCTTATAACTTCCGGTTGCAATGGTGACGGATTCAATTGACATATGGGTGTTTTTGACAAGGCATACGTCTCAATTGAATAGACCTTTTGGCCAACTTTCCCTTTTTACGGTTGCATGCTACTCAGAAAATAAATCCAGAAAGGTTTGATGAATATTACAGTTTCTCGACTTTCCAATCCTTTCAGGCGCATGACTTGGAGGATGCAATGCTACAGATAGGGCGGACAGTGGCGCAGTCATATATCGAAAGACCGGTGCGGGTTCTGATTGTCGACGACCATCCGACGGTCCGTTCGGGCCTCGCCCACATGGTCGACTCCGTCGCGGATTCCGCGCATATCGACGAATCGGATTCGGCCGACGGGGCATTGGGCCAGCTGCAATCGTATGAATACGATCTGGTGCTGCTGGACCTGATGCTGCCGGGCGCCGGCGAGGACATGCTGGACCGCATCACGGAGGCGGCCGGGTCCGCGCGGATCCTGGTCATCTCGATGATCGAGGATTCGAGCTATGTGCGCCGCGCGCTCGACAGCGGCGCCTCGGGCTACTTGCCCAAGACGGCCTCCCCGGCGGTCACCCGGGATGCGGTCCGGCTCGTCCTCGACGGCGGCACCTACATCCCGGAACAGGCGCTGCGCGAGGGCTCCGTCGGGGACGGGGCCAGCCCGCATCCGATGCGCGGTCTCGACCCGGCCGCCGCTGCCCGCGCCGGCCTGACGCGCATGCAGCATCGCGTGCTGCTGGAGATGGCCCGCGGGGCGTCGAACAAGCAGATCGCGGAAGCGCTCGGCCTGTCGATCTCCACGGTCAAGGCGCATGTCGGCGCGGTGATCCGCAAGCTCGGCGCGCGCAACCGCACGCACGCCGTCTTGACGGCGCAACGCGAAGGGGTCGTGTAGACTGATCCTGAACGGTGCGGGAGAGGGCTCGTGACCAATAGGCCGAGAAGCGCGGCGCGCGTGCGGGCCGATACCGAAGACAGCGTCGCGCGCCCCGCATCGAAGCGCCCCCTGTCCGCCACGGAAGGTCGCCGGATTTTCTTCCGCGCCATGGCCGATGGCGGCATCCACCCCGAGGACGCCGCGAGCTTCATCGCCCGCCTGCCGATGCCGGCGCAGCGCCGGCTATCCCGTCGCCTGGCGGACTGCCGGCTTGGGCTGAATGCTGGCGTCGAGGAGCTGGTCTCGACCGACGGCGAAACGGGCTGGCGGATCAGCGGCCAGGCCGTGCCCGACCCCGACGGCGCCGGCATCGAGATCTACGGCATGATCCAGGAGCTGGCCGAGCCTTTCACGCTCGAGAGTGCCGCCACGACCATCCCCCTCGAGGACCCGCTCGACGGGCTGATGCGGGGGCGCACGGACGGCCATCGCCTGTTCGCCGCCACGCTGCACGAGACCGCCCAGGCCGTTGCCATCCACGACCGCGCGACCGACCGGGTGATCTACGCCAATCCGGCCTTCGAGAAGCTGTTCGGCATCGGCGCCGGCGCGCGCCCCTGGACCGACCTCATCGCCGATCGCGACGATCCCGAATCGCGCCGCTACGCCGAGGCGACCGACCGGATGCAGCCCTTCACAGGCACCCTGCAGGCCCGCAACACGAGGACCGGGCGGACCTTTCCGGCGCGCTGCATCATCGACACGGTGAACGACAGGACCACCGACATCCCGCGATACCTGATCGGGATCTGCGAGGATTATTCGCTGGAGATGGATCGGATCGCGGCGCTGGAATCCGCGCTCGAGACGAAGAACCGCGCGACCGACGCGAAGATGGAGTTCATGCGCGCGATCAGCCACGATCTGCGACAGCCGATCTTCGCCCTCGGACTGTTGGGCGAGAGAGCGCGGCCGCTGCTCGAGCGCGAGCGTCAGGGGCTGGGCAACACCCTGGTGCGCGCCATCAACGCGCTGCACTTGATGCTCGACAGCCTGGTGGATATGAGCGCGCTCAGCACGAGTTCGATCGCCCCCAATCCGAAGCCGTTCGATCTGCGGGAACTGCTCAAGGAGATCGCCGCCGAATTCTCCTTCGGCGCCGGCGATTCCGGGCGGCGGGTCGTCGTGAGCGGGGCGCCGACCCGGCTCTGTTCCGACCGGCTGTTGATCGCCCGCTGCCTGCGCAACCTGATGCGCAACGCGGTCACCCATTCCGGGGCGACGGTGATCGATCTCTCCGTCTGGCGCGAGGCCGAGGGCGTCTATTGCGCCGTGCGGGACGACGGCAAGGGAATCCCTCCCGAGTTGCATGAGCGGATCTTCGAGGATTACGTGCAGGTCGAACCCGGCACCGGCGGCGGCCTCGGGCTCGGCCTCAGCATCGTCAAGGGGATCGCGGAACTGATCGGCGGGCACGTGTCCTTGGATTCCGGGGCGAACATCGGCACGCGGTTCGTCCTCTTCGTGCCCTACAAGCCGCGCGGCGACGCTCCGCCCAAATCCCGTCCCGAATCCCGTCAGGGCGACCCGGCCGCCCGCACAACCGACAGGAAGACCTCGCCGTAGCGCTCCAGCTTGCGCGCGCCGATGCCGTGCAGCTGGCGCAGGCTCTCGGGCGTCTCGGGGCGCGCAGCGGCGATCGCGATCAGCGTGCGGTCGGGAAAGACGACATAGGCCGGCACGCCTTCGGCCTGGGCGATCTCGCGCCGCTTCTCCTTGAGCCGCGCGAGCAGCGCCTCGTCGACATCCTCGGGCAGGGCCGCGGCCGCCCGCGCGCGCCGGCCCTTCCGCTCGGCCCGCGCCGGATCGAGGCGCAGACGTACCCGCTCCTCGCCCTTCAGGACCGGCCGGCCGCGCGGCCCCATCTTCCAGGCGCCCTGCTCGGCCGGCTCGAAGCCGGCGATGCCGAGCGCGTAGAGCTGGCGGAAGATGCCGCGCCACTGGATCTTGGTGCGGTCCGCGCCGACACCGAAGGTGGGCAGGCGATCGTGCCCGAAGCGCAGGATCTTGTCCGTGCTCTCGCCGCGCAGCAGGGAGATCAGATGCTCGACGCCGAAGCGCTCGCCGGTGCGCAAAATGGCCGAGAGCGCCTTCTGCGCCTCGATCGTGCCGTCGACCGTCTCGATCCCGTCGAGGCACAGGTCGCAATTACCGCAGGGCGCGGTTTCGGTCTCGCCGAAATAGGCGAGCAGCGTCTGCCGCCGGCAGCCCGGCGCCTCGCACAGGGCGACCAGCGCGTTCAGGCGCTGGCGGTCGACGCGCTTCCTTTCCTCCGGCGCCTCGCCCTCGTCGATCTGCATCCGGCGCAGCCGGATATCGTCGAGCCCGTAGAGCGTCAGCGTATCCGCCGGCAGCCCGTCGCGCCCGGCGCGGCCGATCTCCTGGTAGTAGGCCTCGACGCTCTTCGGCAGGCCGGCATGGGCGACGAAGCGCACGTCCGGCTTGTCGATCCCCATGCCGAAGGCGACGGTGGCGAAGATGACGACGCCGTCCTGCGCCAGGAAACGATCCTGCGCGGCCTCGCGCGCGCCCTTGTCCATGCCGGCGTGATAGGCGTGCGCGTCGACGCCGTCGGCGGCGAGGTCGACCGACAGCTCCTCCGTCTGGCGCCGCGAATTGCAGTAGACGATGCCGCTCTCGCCGGCATGGGCGGCCAGGAAATCGCGGATCTGGCGGCGCGGGCTCGCCTTCGGGCGCATCGCGAGGCGCAGGTTCGGCCGGTCGAACCCGTCGACCAGCATGGCCGGCGGATCGTCGAACAGCTGAGCGGCGATATCCTCGCGCGTCGCCCGGTCGGCGGTGGCGGTCAGCGCGATCGTCGGCGGTTCCCCCAGCCGGCGGCGCACCGCCCCCAAGCGTGTGTATTCCGGCCGGAAATCATGGCCCCATTGCGAGACGCAATGCGCCTCGTCGATCGCCAAGAGCCGCACCGGCCGCTCGGCCAGGAGCCGCATCGTCTCCCCGCCGCCGAGCCGTTCCGGCGAAAGATAGAGCAGACGCAGCCGGTCCTCGCCGAGCGCCCGCAGCACGCGCGCGCGCTCCGCCTCGTCGGTCGAGGAGTTGAGGCTGCCCGCCTCCACCCCGGCCGCGCGCAAGGCCGCCACCTGGTCGCGCATCAGCGCGATCAGCGGGGAGACGACGATCGTCAGCCCGCCGCGCACGATGGCCGGCAACTGGTAGCAGAGCGACTTGCCCGCCCCCGTCGGCATCACGGCCAGCAGGTCGCGATCCGCCATCACATGGGCGAGCGCGGCCTCCTGCCCCGGCCGCAGGCGCTCATAGCCGAACACCTCGCCGAGCGCGGCGAGCAGCCGGTCGCGGTCGGCGTCCGAAAGGCTGGGACCCTCGGGGCTCGGCAGGTCGGGCATGGCGGTGCGAATCGGTCCTGGGGGTCGCGTGGGCGCGTCCCGTCAAGCCTAGCCGCTTCGGCCGGCCAAGACGAGGGCGGGAATCGCGGCGCGGCGCGCACAAGGCTCGAAAGATCGCCGCGACCCCTTATGTTGGGGCCATGAATGATGATCGCACCGGCGCCCCGGGCGCCAACGCCCCGCTCGACGCCGGGACCGACGCGGACGCCGCGCCCGCCGCGCTGGAGGAATATGTCGGCCAGGAGATCCGCGGCCAGCGCAAGCGCCAGGGCATGACCATGGCGGAGCTGGCCGCCGCGGCCGACCTCAGCCAGGGTATGCTGTCGAAGATCGAGAACGGGCAGACAAGCCCCTCGCTCTCGACGCTGGCGGCGCTGGCGAAGGCGCTCTCGGTGCCGGTCTCGGCGCTCTTCACCCCGATCGAGACGAGCCGCGCGGTCTCCTACGTGCCGGCCGGCGAGGGGCAGAAGATCGACCGGCGCGGCACGCGCTCGGGCCATCTCTACCAGCTGCTCGGCCAGGGCATCGGCGGCGACGTGCAGATGGAGCCCTATCTGATCACGCTCTCGGCCGAATCGGAGACCTACGACCAGTTCCGCCATGAGGGGATCGAGTTCATCCACATGATCACCGGCGAGCTGGTCTACCGCCACGGCGAGCGCGACTTCCATCTCGGCCCCGGCGATTCGCTGTTCTTCGACGCCGGCGCGCCGCATGGGCCGAAGCAGCTCCTGAAGCTGCCGGCGATCTACCTCTCGATCATCGGCTACAAGGGCGAGCAGTCGGGCGGCTGACCGCGACCGGCCGGCCCCATGGCCGGCTCCGCGCCATGCTCTAGTTCTGCATGCGAATGCCGTCGTCCCAGCGGAAGCCGATCCCGCCGCCCTGCCAGACGCCCGCGCCGAACGGATTGGGGCCGTAGATGTCCACCTGAAGCGGCAGTCCGAAATCGGGCGCCAGGTCCTGAACGCCGCGGACCGTGCTTCGATGCATGATCCGCAGGCCCTGCTCCTCGACGGGCAGATGGGCCTCGGGCGACGCCCGGTGCGCGACGGCCAGGTTGTCGATGAAGACGCAGTCGTTCTCCTCGTATTCGAAGGCGATGGCGTAGCCGTTCTCCAACCCGGCATTCAGGATATCGTTGTATTGATGGCAGAGCTGCCGCAGCTCCTCCGCATCGAGAAGACGGAAGCCGTCCTCGTCCGGTAGCTTCTCGATCACCGCGCCCGTCATTCCCAGGTGCAACCAAATGCACTTGCGTTTGGATAGGGGATGCTCGTGCACCAGCGGGTGGACCACGCCGGAGGTGGCGTTCACCGAGGAAAGACGGCTCCAATACTCTTTCAGCCGATCCGGCAGCGCGTCATGGGCGGCGCCCTGGTGGGCGAAATAGGTGCCGCCGCCCCGCTCGGCCGGGCGGACGATGTGGTAGCCCGAATGGGAGAAGGTATCCGTGTTGAAGCTGCCGTCATTGTGCCATTGCGGGCCCACCCCCGGGATCCCGTGACGACGATCGTTCGACAGGCGGAAGATATGGTGATTGCCGCCCGGGGTCGCCGGGTGGACCCCATGCGTGCTGTGCAACTGTCGGCCGCCCCACCAGCAGCTGGCGCGGAGGAAATCGTCGACCGCCAGGGGCGTGTCGTTCTTGAAGACGAGGAACCCGTGCTCGGCCATCTCCCGCTCGAGCGCGTCGACGACGTCGGGCGGCGGCGCGCTCTTTGCGGACAAGTCGATACCCCGCACCTGCGCGCCCAACGGGTCGAGCGCCGTGATCTCCCCGCCGGCCGCCGCGATGGCGGCGGCGCGCGTCGGATCGAACGGCGAATGCGTCGCTGAATCAGTCGTCAAGGCCGACCTCCTTTCCTCGAAGAGAGATGTAGGGCGTCGTCCGCGCCGACGAAAGCCTTCCGGTCTTCGCGGGCGCCACAGCCGGTCGAAGAGCGCTGGACGCCGGGCCGTTTCCCGGGGTGAGATGCCCCGTGCGTCGCGTCATCGACCCCGGCGACCCCGGCGAACCGCAACCGTGGAGGCTGACACCGTCATGAAGGTACGACCGATCCATCCGCGTTTCGGGGTCGAGGTAACGGGCGTCGATCTCCGGGAGTTATCCGAGGAAACCCGATTTCCGGACATCCGCGCGCTGTTCGAGAAGCACTCCCTCCTTCTCTTCAAGGGGCAGAGCCTGGACGAGGATGCGCATGGGGCGTTCGCGCGCCTGTTCGGCCCGTTGGAAGACCGGGACGCCGATGTGGCGGGAACGGCGCCGCGCGACCAGCCGCCGCTGCCCGTCCTGACGAATCGGGATGAGGACGGCGACGGCGCCATGGAGGTGACGTCGCTCGCGTTCCTGAACCTCATCGCCAACCGGTACTGGCACACCGACAGCACCTTCCTGCGGACGCCGGCGCTGATCAACGCGATCACGGCGCATGTCGTCCCGTCGTCGGGCGGCGAGACGGAAATCGCCTCCACCCGCGCGGCCTGGCAGGACCTGCCGCAGGCGCTGAAGGATCGGGCCGAGGAAACGGTCTTCCTCCATTCCGTCCTGCCGTCGCGCATCGAGACGGACCCGCGGCTGGCGGAACTGCCGACGGTCAACCGCTATCAGGGTCAGGCATGGCGCGCCGTCTGGCCCAATCCCGTGACCGGGGAAAAGGCGCTCTATATCGCGAACCACATCTACGGGGCCCGCGGCATGGACTGGACCGACGCGCGCGCCTTCGCGGAAGAGCTGATCGCCTTCGCGACCCGCCCGGAATACGTCTATGCCCATGCCTGGGAGCCGGGCGACGTCCTGGTCTGGGACGAGCGGGCGACAATGCATCGCGTGCGCCCCTGGCCGTTCGAGGAGGTGCGTACGCTGGCCAGCACCTGCGTCTCGGCGCGCGAGCGCGACGGGCTCGCGCTGGTCACCCCGGCCGACGGCCCGATCCGGCCGGAGGAAATCTTTCAGGCGCCCGGCGGCTCCAGCGCGTAGCCGGCCGAGCGCACGGTGCGGATCAGATCGTCGGCGCCGCCGTCGTTGAGCGCCTTGCGCAGGCGGCGGATATGGACGTCGACGGTGCGCAGCTCGACATAGACGTCGCGGCCCCAGACCGCGTCGAGCAGCTGTTCGCGGCTGAAGACCCGGCCCGGATGCTCCAGGAAGTGGCGCAGCAGGCGGTATTCGGTCGGACCCAGCTTGATCTCGGTATCACCGCGCCGCACCCGGTGGGCGGCGAGGTCCATGCGGATGTCGGCGACGGCGAGCGATTCCTCCGAGAGCGCCGGGCGCGCCCGGCGCAGCAGCGCGTGGACGCGCGCCGTCAGCTCCGCCGGCGAAAACGGCTTCGGCACGTAGTCGTCGGCGCCGGCGTCGAGGCCGCGCACGGTATCCGCCTCCTCGCCCCGGGCGGTCAGCATGATGATGGGGAGCTGCTTGGTGCCGCCGCGCCGGCGCAATTGCCGGCAGACCTCGATGCCCGAGAGTTGCGGCAGCATCCAGTCGAGCAGCACCAGATCCGGCGGGTTCTCCTCGACGGCGACCAGCGCCTCCTCCCCGTCGGAGACCGCATCGACCTCGAAGCCCTCATGTTCCAGATTGTAGCGCAGCAGGGTGACGACCGCCGTCTCGTCCTCGACGATCAGAATGCGGGGCTTCAAGCCGCTCATCGGCTAGGCTCTCCTTCCTCGTCATCGCCGGAGGCGCCGGGTTCCTCCACCGGGTCCTCCGGCAGATCCTCCAGCGCATCCTCGTCGTCCGGGTCGAGCACGGTGTAGTTCGAGGCGTCCGCCTTCGGCCGACGCTCGGCCAGCATCTCGCCCTCGACCTGGAAATGGATGATCTCGGCGATGTTCGTCGCGTGGTCGCCGATCCGCTCCAAATTCTTCGCGATGAAGAGCAGATGCGTGCAGGGCGTGATGTGGCGCGGGTCCTCCATCATGTAGGTCAGCAGCTCGCGGAACAGGCTGGTATAGAGGCTGTCGACCTCCTCGTCGGCCTCCCAGACCTCGATCGCCTTCTCGACGTCGCCCTGCAGGAAGGCGTCCATCACGTCGGTCAGCATGGTCTGCACCAGCGCGCCCATCCGACCGACCCCGCGGGTCAGCGGGGTGACCGGCATGCGCGAGAGCGCGGTCGAGCGCTTGGCGATGTTCTTGGCGTAGTCGCCGATCCGCTCGATCTCCGAGGAGCAGCGTAGCGCCGCCAGGATGAAGCGCAGATCGTTCGCCACCGGCTGGCGCAGCGCCAGCATGCGCACGACCAGCGCATCGATCTCGCGCTCCAGCGTGTCGATCTGCTTGTCCTGCTTCTTGACCTTGGCGGCGAGCTTCTCGTCGCGCTTCTCCACCGCGCGCAGCGAATCCTGCAGCTGCGTCTCGGCGAGCCCGCTCATCTGCGTCAGGTGCTTGGTGAGCTGCTTGAACTCGTCGTCATAGGCGGCGACGATGTGATGACCCGTATCGACCGACATCTCTCGAACTTTCCATCGTTGCGGGGAAGGGGCGCAGTTGTTGTTGTCGGCGCCCGACCACCCTCTAGTCTAGCACGGGCGGGGCCGGTTCAGCCGAAGCGCCCCGTGATATAGCCCTGCGTCTTCTCGTCCTTCGGATTGGTGAAGATCGTCTCGGTCTCGCCATACTCGACCAGGATGCCGAGATGGAAGAACGCGGTCTTCTGCGAGACGCGCGCCGCCTGCTGCATCGAGTGGGTGACGATGACGATCGTGTAGTTCTCGCGCAGCTCGTGGATCAGATCCTCGATCTTCGCCGTCGCGATCGGATCGAGGGCCGAGCAGGGCTCGTCCATCAGGATCACCTCGGGCTGGACCGCGATCGCGCGCGCGATGCACAGGCGCTGCTGCTGGCCGCCGGAGAGGCCCGTGCCCGGCTGGTCGAGGCGGTCCTTCACCTCTTCCCACAGGCCCGCCTTCCTGAGCGCGCTTTCGACCAGATCGTCCGCTTCGGCCTTGTTGCGCACGATGCCGTGGATCTTGGGGCCGTAGGCGACGTTCTCGTAGATCGATTTCGGGAAGGGGTTCGGCTTCTGGAACACCATGCCGACGCGCGCGCGCAGATGCACCACGTCGACCACGGGGTCGTAGATGTCCTGCCCCTCCATCGTGATGGAGCCGGAGACACGGCAGATGTCGACCACGTCGTTCATCCGGTTGAGGCAGCGCAGGAAGGTCGACTTGCCGCAGCCCGACGGGCCGATCAGGGAGGTCACCTCGTTCTCCATGATGTCGATATCGACATCGAAGAGCGCCTGCTTGTCGCCATAGAAGACGGAGACGTCGCGGCCGGACATCTTCACCTCGCCCGTGCCCTCGACCTGCGGGGCGGTCGGGGTCGGCGCGCTGTTCGGTTCGATCGCGCCCATCTTCGGGGCTTTCTCGCCGGTGCCGGTTTGCAGCTGTTCGCTCATTCGGATCGCTCCCAAGGGTCTCTCGCTAGAGGTCGGTCTACCAGCGCTTCTCGAAGCGCTTGCGCAGCAGCACGGCCGTCAGGTTCATGGTGATCAGGAAGGCGAGCAACACCATGATGGCGGCGGAGGTGCGCTCGACGAAGGCCCGTTCCGGGCTGTCCGCCCAGATGTAGATCTGCACCGGCAGCACCGTCGCCGGATCGGTGAAGCCGCCCGGGATGTCGACGATGAAGGCGACCATGCCGATCATCAGCAAGGGCGCCGTCTCGCCCAGCGCCTGGGCCATGCCGATGATGGTGCCGGTCAGCATGCCGGGCATGGCGAGCGGCAGCACGTGATGCGTCATCGCCTGGATGCGACTCGCCCCCATGCCGAGCGCCGCCTCGCGGATCGAGGGCGGCACCGCCTTCAAGGCCGCCCGGCCGGCGATGATGATGGTCGGTAGCGTCATCAGGGTCAGCACCATGCCGCCGACCAGCGGCGCCGAGCGCGGCAGGCCGAAGAAGTTGAGGAACATGGCGAGGCCCAGCAGGCCGAAGACGATCGAGGGCACGGCCGCCAGATTGTTGATGTTCACCTCGATCAGGTCGGTCCATTTGTTCTTCGGGGCGAACTCCTCGAGATAGACCGCCGTCATGACGCCGATCGGGAAGCTGAGGAGCAGCGTGACGATGAGCGTGTAGAAGGAGCCCACGACGGCGCCCCAGATGCCGGCCTGCTCGGGCTCGCGGCTGTCGCCGGAGGTGAACAGCGTGGTGTTGAACTGGCGCTCGACCAGGCCCCGGTTGTCCAGGTCCCAGAGCCAGATGATCTGCTTGTCGGACAGCCGGCGGTTCGATTCGGCGATCGGCAGGGAAAGGATCTCCCACGCGCCGGCGACCGCGTCGTTGGTGCTCTCGAGCGGCAGGAAGACCTCGCCGGTGATCTCGGTGTTGTCGACCGAATTGACCTTCACCACGCCGCCATTGATGCGCACGAAGTAGGAGGGCATCTCCTCGGTCATCACTTCCGGGTTGCCCGGATTCTCGACCCGCCGGCGCAGGTCGGCGATCTTCTCGCGCGCCTCCTCGATATCGTACTGGTAGGAGGCGATGGAGCTTTCCAGGTCGGAGCGCTGCTCCTCGCTCTCGGCGCTCGCCAGTCGCTCGCGGAACAGCGCGATCCGCCGCTCGTTGCCGGCGATCTCGTCGGCCAGCCCCTCGGCCTGCTCGGCGAGGATGCCCTTCACCTCGGCCAGGATGGCGCCGAAATCGTTCGAGGTGGAGGAGACGATCACCTCCTCCCCGGTCGTCGCTGAGGGGGTGGCGGTGCCGTTCGTGGCCACGGTCTCGACCTCGACCGTCTTGCCCTTGAAATAGATGTCGGAATCGTCGTCGACCTTGACCGGGATCCGCGCCGTGGTGCCGACCAGGTCGGGATTCTCCAGCACCGCCTCGCGCACCATCGTGTCGGCCGAATCGGACAGCATGCCGAGCAGCTCGCGCCGTTCGCTGCGGCCCTCGATGCCCTCGAACAGATCGGCGAAGGCGGCCCGGGTGATGCTGCGGTAGCTGCCGCTGCGCAGGCTTTCGTAGCTGCGGTCGCCCTTGGGGTCGACCTGCTCGGGGTCGATCTCCACCGTCAGCACGACATGGCTCTGAATGAAGGCGGAATAGCCCTTCGAGATGATGTCGTAGAACAGGATGCCGACGAAGGAGAGCGCGAGGCCGATGGCGATCAGCCCGTAGGCGCGGAAGCGCTTCTCGGCCGCGTAGCGCCGGGCCAGCGACTGGCGGACCCGTTCGGAGGCCTGGTTCGGGTCGTCGAGCGGATTCGCGCCCTTCTCGGTTCCGGCGGTCGTGTCAGTCATACTGCTCTCGGTATTTGCGGACCACGCGCAAGGCCACGATGTTGAGCCCCAGCGTGACGACGAAGAGGACGAGGCCGAGCGCGAAGGCGGCCAGCGTCTTCGGGCTGTCGAATTCCTGGTCGCCGGTCAGCAGGGTGACGATCTGCACCGTCACCGTGGTGACGGCGGCGAAGGGGTTGGCCGTCAGGTTGGCCGAGAGGCCGGCGGCCATGACGACGATCATGGTCTCGCCGATCGCCCGGCTGACGGCCAGCAGCAAGGCGCCGACGATGCCCGGCAGGGCGGCCGGCAGCACCACCTTGCGGATCGTCTCGGACTTGGTCGCGCCGAGGCCGTAGCTGCCCTCGCGCATCGCGTTGGGCACGGCCGAGATCACGTCGTCCGAGAGCGAGGAGACGAAGGGGATGATCATGATGCCCATGACCGCGCCGGCGGCGAGCGCGCTTTCCGAGGCCACGTCGAGTCCGATCGAATCGCCGAGGTCGCGCAGGAAGGGCGCCACGGTCAAGGCCGCGAAGAAGCCGTAGACCACGGTCGGGATGCCGGCCAGGATCTCCAGCACGGGCTTCACGACCGAGCGGAACTTCCGCGTCGCGTATTCCGACATGTAGATCGCCGAAAACAGCCCGATCGGGGCGGCGACGCACATCGCGATCACCGAGATCAGCAACGTGCCGGCGAAGACCGGCACCGCGCCGAAGGCGCCGGAGGAGCCCACCTGGTCGGCGCGGATGGCGATCTGCGGCGACCATTTCGTGCCGAAGATGAACTCGGTGATCGGCACCTGGGCGAAGAAGCGCATGGCCTCGAACAGCAGCGAGAGCACGATGCCGATCGTCACCAGGATGGCGATCGTCGAGCTCAGCATCAGCAGGATCATGATGATCCGCTCGACCCGGTTGCGCGCGCGCAGATCCGGATCGACCCGGCGGTAGGCGAACATCAGCCCGGCCGAGCCGACCGCGAGCGCGAGGACGAACATCGCCATCTTGCCGGTGAACATCAGGCTGGCATAGCGGTCCGCCGCCGCGCGCATCTCCGGCGACGGATCGCCCGAGGTGATGCCGCCGGTGGCCAGATTGCGGATGTCGTTCATCACCAGCCCGACCTCGTTCTCCGAGAGGCCGGCGAGCCGGTCCTCGAGGCCGGAGAGGATCAGGCTTTCCACAAGCGTGCCCTGTCCCGCCGCCCAGACGGCGACCAGCGCGGCCGCGGGCAGCGCGCACCAGAGCGCCGCGTAGGCGCCGTAGTAATTCGGCAGGGAGTGCAGCCGCGCGCCGCCGACGGAGCGGGCTTTCAGGGCGCGCGTCTTGCCCAGATAGAAGGCGAGCCCGACGAGGGCCAGCAGCGCGATCACGAAGGCGAGCGACATCGAGGGCCTCTCCCGCGAAACGCGCCGGGCCTGTCGGCCCGCCCGCGTTCTTTCAGAAGCGTTCCCGACCCGGGCCGGTGCGGCGTTGGCGCCCGCGCACCCGTGTCGGCGATGTTAAAGATCCAAACGAATGGGGAAGGAAGCGGACGGCCGGTTCCAGTCTTGTCGGAACCGGCCGCCCAAATCCTTCGAACCGTCCGAGCCTTACGAGCCCATCGGGGTCAGATTCTTGGCCGCGTCGCGGTACTGCTTGCGCTCGGCCTCGGGCATCGGGATCAGGCCCTTGTCGATGAGGTAGCCGTCCGGACCGAAGGTGGACTCGGCGGTGAACTCGTCGAGATACTCTTCCATGCCCGGGATCGTGCCGACATGCGCGTTCTTGACGTAGAACCACAGCGAGCGGCTGACCGGGTAATCGCCATTGGCGATCGCGTCGAAGGTCGGCTTGGTGCCGTCGATCATCGCGCCCTGGATGTCATCCCCGTTCTGCTCCAGGAAGGAGTAGCCGAAGATGCCGAAGGCCGCCGGGTTGGCTTCCAGCTTCTGAACGATCAGGTTGTCGTTCTCGCCGGCCTCGACGAACTTGCCGTCCTCGCGCATCGTGTCGGAGACCGCGCGGAAGTCCTTCTTCTCCAGCGCGGCAAGCGATTCGAAGCTCTCGGCGCCCTCGCGCATCACGAGCTCGACGAAGGCGTCGCGGGTGCCCGACGTCGGCGGCGGACCCAGCACCTCGATCTCCGCGTTGGGCAGGGCCGGGTCGATCTCGGACCACTTGTTGTAGGGGTTGTCGACCAGCTCGCCGGCCTCGTTCGGGACCTGCTTCGCCAGCGCCATGAAGATCTGGCGACGGGTCAGCGCGACCTCCTCGCCGTCCTTCGAGTTGGCGAAGACGATGCCGTCATAGCCGACCTTGACCTCGGTGACCTTGTCCACGCCGTTGCTGGCGCAGCGCTCGACCTCGGAGGACTTGATGCGGCGCGAGGCGTTGGTGATGTCCGGGTGCTCGACGCCGACGCCGGCGCAGAACAGCTTCAAGCCGCCGCCGGAGCCGGTCGATTCGATGACCGGGGTCTTGAAGTCGGTCTTCTGGCCGAACTTCTCCACGACCGCCGTCGCGAAGGGGAAGACGGTGGACGAGCCGACGATGCGGATCTGATCGCGCGCCTCGGCGGCGCCGGCCATCGCCACGCAGCCGAAAGCGGCGATCGCGACGGTTTTCTGAAGGGTCTTCATGCTGAGTTCCATCCTGAGCGTTCTCTGATGAGCGTGTTGCGTCCGCCATGCGGGGCGTTGTCAGGCGATGATCGAAGGATCGCGGAGCCGGCTCCACGAAGCCGCTCCCGCCTGATTCAAGCCGTCTCGATCGAGACCCCCTCGTTCTTCTTGCCCGGGCGTCGCCGCCCGCGAACGGAGGCCGGAAGCACCTGCCCCCCGATGGCGTTGATGCGGGAAGTACCGCTCTCCGGCTGCGGTTTTATGATAGAAAGATTACGGTTTCGTGACAGCGGCTTAGACGGGGCGGTGATTTAGCCGGATCGCTGTCATCCGGGGCCCTGCCCTGCGAGCGCCGGGTGCGGGCGGCTCAGCCCGCCTGCGACAGGCGTCGGGCGAGCGTCTTCAGCCCCTTGTGGCGCGGCGCGCAGACGAGGCCGGCCTTCAGCGCCTCGACCGCCTCGGCCCGGCGCTTCAGCGCGGCCAGCGTCAGCGCGCGCTCGTAATGGGAGTCCGCGTTGATCGGCTTCAGCAAGAGCGCCTGGTCGAGATCCCCGAGGGCCGCGGCCGCATCGCCCGAAAGCCGGCGCGCACGCCCGCGGGCGTAGAGGGCGGCCGCCGATTGCGGGGCGAGCCGGCAGGCCTCCTCGGCGCTGTCGATGGCCTGGTCGTAGGCTTCCGCCTCGATCAGCGCCAGGCTCAGCATCAGATGGGAAAGCGCCGCGCGCGGCTGCAGGGCGACCGCGGCGCGCAGCCGCTCGACGGCCCGCGCGCGCTCGCCGGCGGTGCGGGCGGCCGCCGCCTCGTCGAACAGGCGCTCCAGCTCGGCGCTCTGGTCACTCACCCCGCCACTCATCGGTACCGCGGCCCCTCACCCACACGTAACCGCCGGCGGCGCGCCGCCATGCGGGGCACGCAGCCGCTTTGAAGCGCCCGTCCCGCGGGCAGTGTAGCAGAGGACGGCACCGGCCTGTCGCGGTTTTTTCGCGGCGCTCAGTCCCGCGGTTTCGGCAGCATCGGGCCGAGTCGTCCGCCGCCGGCGATATGGACGTGGAAGTGCGGCACCTCCTGGTTCGCGTCGCGCCCGTGATTGGCGAGCATGCGGTAGCCGGTCTCGTCGAGCCCCAGTTCGCGCGCCACATGGCCGAGCGCCTTCACGAAGGCGACGATCTCTTCGTCGGAGGCCTGGGCCGAGAAATCGTCGAGCGAGATGTAGGCGCCCTTCGGGATCACCAGCACATGCGCCGGCGCCTGCGGGTTGATGTCGCGGAAGGCCAGGACGTGCTCGTCCTCATAGACCGTGTCGTTCGGGATCTCGCCGCGCAGGATCTTCGCGAAGATGTTCTGGTCGTCGTAGCTCGCCATTGTCGCTTCCCTCTTGGCTTTGTCGGCGCGCCCCGGGGCACACCCCGGAGGCGCCCTATCGATCGAAAAACAGACGCAGGCCCAACGCGCCGAGCACCAGCGCCGCGGCCCGGTCGAGATGCCGTTTGGCGGCGAGATAGCGCCCGCTCACCGCCTGCGAACTCATGGCGACCGCGAGCCCGCCATAGCACAGATACTCGACGGCCATATGGTTGCCGACGATCACCGCCATCTCCCACGGCGCCATGTCCGCCGGGAAGACCAGCAGCAGCACGGCGGCGGCGAACAGCACCGCCTTGGGATTGAGCAGGTTGATCACGAAACCGTCGCGAAAGGCATGTCGCGCCGGACGGGCCGTGGCCGCGATCGGGTTGCGCGCATCGCGCCAGGTGCGCCACGCGATATGGATGAGATAGATCGCGCCCGCGATCTTCGCTGCCATATAGCCCCAGGGAACGAGCGTGAAGAGGCCCTCGAGCCCGAGCAGCGCCAGCAACGTCCAGAGGGCCGCCATCGTGCCCAGTCCGAAGCCGACGGCGACGCCCGCCGTCCGCCCTTCGGCGAGCGTGGTGCGGATCGCCACCAGCAGCGCCGGTCCCGGGCTCACGATCGCGGCGCCGAGCGTCAGGTTGAAGAGGAGGACCTGTTCCAGCGTCACCGCTATCAGCCCTCCCCGCGCCGCGCCTTCTCTTCCAGACCCGAGGTGCCGCCGCGCGCCTCCAGCCTGGCCCAGACGTCGGCCGGATCGACGCCCGCGTCGGCCCAGAGCACGCAGAGATGATAGAGCAGGTCCGCGCTCTCCGCCGCCAGCGCTTGCCGGTCGTCGCGCATCGCCTCGATCACGGTCTCGACCGCCTCCTCGCCCAGCTTCTGGGCGATCTTGGCGCGGCCCTTGGCGGTCAGCTTGGCGGTGTAGCTCTCCGACGGGTCGGCCTCGCGCCGCGCCATCACGGTGGCGTAGAGCCGGTCGATCGCATGGGGCTCGGATTCCTCGGCGCTCATCGCTTCGCCTCCGCTGTCAGCTCGGATTCGCTGCCGCCATCGACCGGGCGCACCGGAAGGCCGGCGGCGGCCAGATGCGCCTTGGCTTCCGCGATCGAATGCTCGCCGAAATGGAAGATCGAGGCGGCCAGCACCGCCGAAGCATGCCCCTCTTTCACGCCGTCGACCAGATGGTCGAGCGTGCCGACCCCGCCGGACGCGATCACCGGCACGCTGACCGCATCCGCGACGGCGCGGGTCAATTCGTTGTCGAAGCCGATCTTGGTGCCGTCCCGGTCCATCGAGGTCAGCAGCAATTCGCCGGCGCCGAGATCGACCATCTTCTTCGCCCATTCGACGGCGTCGAGGCCGGTCGGCTCGCGCCCGCCATGGGTGAAGATCTCCCACTTGCCGGGCCCGGTCGCTTTGGCGTCGATCGCGACCACGATGCACTGGCTGCCGAAACGCTCGGCGGCCTCGCGCACGAAATCCGGGGTCTTCACGGCGGCCGTGTTGATCGAGACCTTGTCGGCGCCGGCCAGCAGCAGCTTGCGGATATCCTCCACCGTACGCACCCCGCCGCCGACGGTGACCGGCATGAAGGCGGCCTCGGCGGTGCGGGCGACGACGTCGTAGATGGTGTCGCGGTTCTCGTGGCTCGCCGTGATGTCGAGGAAGCAGAGCTCGTCCGCCCCGGCGGCATCGTAGAGCTTGGCCTGCTCGACCGGATCGCCGGCATCGCGCAGGCCGACGAAGTTGACGCCCTTGACGACGCGGCCGTCCTTGACGTCGAGGCAGGGGATGATCCGGACCGTCAGCATCGCCCCTTACCCCGCGACCTTCCGGCCGCGCTTGGTGAGCGCCACGGCCTCCGACAAATCCAACCGCCCGTCATAGAGCGCCCGGCCCGAGATCGCGCCGGCGATCGCGTTCGTGTCCTTGAGCGCGCGGATGTCGCTCAGATCCTTCACCCCGCCCGAGGCGATGACCGGGATGTCGACGGCGCGGGCGAGCTCGGCCGTCGCCTCCACATTGACGCCGCCCATGGCGCCGTCGCGCTCGATGTCGGTGTAGACGATGGCGGCGACGCCGGCATCCTCGAAGCGCCGGGCGAGGTCGAGCGCCTCGATCTCCGTCGCCTCGGCCCAGCCCTCGACCGCGACGCGGCCGTCGCGCGCGTCGATGCCGACGGCGACCTGGCCCGGGAATTCCCGGCAGCAGGCGCGCACCACGTCGGGATCCTTGACCGCGACGGTGCCGAGCACGATGCGGCTCACCCCGCGCTCGATCCAGGCGCGCGCACCGTCGAGCGAGCGGATGCCGCCGCCGAGCTGCATCGGAACCCGCGTGCCCAGGGATGCCAGGATGCGCTCCACCGCGTCGGCATTGACCGGCCGACCTTCGAAGGCGCCGTTGAGGTCGACCACATGCAGCCATTCCGCCCCGGCCTGCGCGAACAGCCGCGCCTGGGCGCCCGGGTCGTCGTTGAAGACGGTGGCGGCAGCCATCTCGCCGCGCAGCAGGCGCACGCACTGGCCGTTCTTGAGGTCGATCGCGGGATAGAGGATCACGGCCGCCACTCCAGGAAATTGGCGATCAGGCGCAGGCCGGAGGCCTGGCTCTTCTCCGGGTGGAACTGGGTGCCGATCATGTTGTCGCGCCCGACGACGGCGGTCAGCCGGCCGCCATAGTCGACGCTGGCGAGCCGCAGCGCCGGGTCCTTCGGCACCAGATGATAGCTGTGCACGAAATAGGCGTAGTGTCGGCCGTCGCCGAGGCCCGCCAACACCGGATGATCGGCGACGTCCGCCAACAGGTTCCAACCCATGTGGGGGACCTTGAGGGACGGGTCGTCGGGACGGATCGCCTCGACCGCGCCGGGGATCCAGCCGAAGCCGGGATGGGTCCCGTGCTCGCGCCCCTCGTCCGCCATCAGCTGCATGCCGACGCAGATGCCGAGGAAGGGGCGGCCCTTCTCGATCACCGCCTCCTCGAGCGCCTCGATCGCGCCGTCGACGGCGGCCAGGCCGCGCCGGCAGTCGCCGAAGGCGCCGACGCCCGGCAGCACGATCCGGTCCGCGGCCGCGATCGCGGCCACATCGTCGGTCACCAGGATCTTCTCGGACGGGCCGGCCATGCGCTCGAACGCCTTCGCGGCCGAACGCAGATTGCCGGAGCCGTAATCGACGATCGCGACGCTCATCGGGACCCCACCGCTTCGGCTCGCCCTCAGGCTTTGTCGGCGGTGGCGGACGCCATGCCCGCGACGCCGCCGAGCGCGCCCTTGGTCGACGGCACCTGGTCGGCCTTGCGCGGGTCGATCGCGACCGCGGCCTTGAGCGAGCGGGCGAGCCCCTTGAAGGCGCTCTCGATCTTATGGTGGTTGTTCTCGCCGTAGAGATTTTCCACGTGCACGTTGGCGCCGACCGCCTGGGCGAAGGCCTGATACCATTCCTTGAAGAGCTCGGTATCGAAGTCGCCCAGCTTGTCGCGCGTGAACGCCACCTTCCAGACCAGATAGGGCCGGCCCGACAGATCGACCGCGACGCGGGTCAGCGTCTCGTCCATCGGGATCAGGGCGTCGCCGTAGCGCTCGATGCCCTTGCGCTCGCCGAGCGCCTCGGCGATCGCCTCGCCGACGGCGTAGCCGGTATCCTCGGTCGTGTGGTGGAAGTCGATGTGCAGATCGCCCTCGGCGCGCACGGTCAGGTCGATCAGCCCATGGCGCGCGAGCTGCTCCAGCATATGGTCGAGGAACCCGATGCCGGTGGCGACATCGCTCTTGCCGGTGCCGTCGAGATCGACGGACACGGCGATGCGGGTCTCCTTGGTGACGCGCTCGACGCTGGCGGTGCGCATGGTTCGACCTTTCCTGGCAAGGCCCGAGAGAGGGCCGGCAGGCGGGTTATACCGATCGGGGCGGCGCTTGGCCAGACGGGCGGGAGCGGGACGCGCCGGGCATCAGGTGGCGGGCGGCGTCCGCCCCTCGATGCGCAGATTGAGGAGCGCGAACGCGCTCTCGATCGGGATGAAGAGATTGACCCCGATCGAGGTGCCGTCGCCCGTGCCGAGGCCCGCGACCGAGATGCCGACGACATTGCCGCTCCCGTCCACCAGCGGCCCGCCGCTGTTGCCGCTCTGGATATCGACGTCGGCCTGGATCAGCCGCAGGCCCGTCTCCGCCTCGCGGCGCAGCGCGCTGACCACGCCCCGGGTGACGGTCGAGCGCAGATCCTCATCGAACGGATTGCCGATCGCGTAGACCTCCTCGGTGATCGCCGGCGGTTCGAAATCGACGGGGAAGGGGTTGCCGCCGGTGATCGGCACCTGGATGAGCGCGACGTCGCGGCGCGCGTGCCGGCGCAGGACGGTGCCCGCGACCTCGATCCCGTTCCGGAAGACGACGGTCACCGTCTCCGCGTCGCCGGTGACATGCTGGTTGGTCAGGATCAGGCCGGCCCGCGAGATCAGGAAGCCCGAGCCGAGCCCGACGCCCGAGCGGACGGAGACGGTCGCATCGAGCACGTGGTCCAAATAGTCCCGGATCGGCAGGTCGCGCCGCGCGATCGCCTCGATCGCGATCGGCGCGTCCGCCACCGGCTCGGCGCGGAAGGTGCCCTCCGCGCGCTTCGCCAGCAGCTCCATGAAGCCGGGCTCGCTCGCCAGCTTGTCGGTCGCGGCGCCCCAGGCATCGTAAAAGGCGTCGGCGATGCCGGTCGCCTTGGGTTTCTTCTGGATGCCGTAGCCCTCGGTGGAGAAGACCGCCACCTGCCGCTCGCGCAAGGGATCATAGAGGATCCAGTCGACCGCGATCTGCACTTCGGCGGCGTACCGGCCGAGCGGCCGCCCGTCCCACCAATGATGCTCCTCGCAGCCATTGCCGACCATCCTCTCCAGCCGCGCGCCCAAGAGGTACTGCGCCCGGGCCAGGGCATCCTCCACCTCGAAGAGCGCATCGGGGTCGCCCGCCATGTCGAAGCCGTGGCCGGCGAGCGCGCCGTGCACCATCTTGCCGACCTCGCCGTCCCAATCGCCGATCAGCCGGTCGGTCGCGCGCCATTCCCAGGTCGACTCGCCGGAATGGCGGTAGTTGCAGAGCGCGCCGTCGAGCCCGTCGACGCGATCGGCGGGGAAGTGCATCACCACGGTCCCGTGGCGCAGCCCGCTGATCGCGTGCGAGAAGCGGATCGGCTTGAACCGGCTCTCGCCGACCATCGCGTCGGGGACGCGCGCCTCGGCAAGCTGCGGCGTCTCGACCGCCTCCGGCGCGTCCGGATCGGGCCGGTCGATCGCCATCGGCGCGGTGGTGTTGCAGGCGCCGAGGAGGAGCGCAACGGCGCCCGCGATCGGCGGGAGACGGAGCAACGGGAAACCGGACATCGCACAACCCCTGCTACCGGTTTAGGGCATGATGCATCCTATCGTGATATCGGCGGTGGCGCCAGCCCGCCGCCGCCCACTTTCCGATTGACCCCCGCCGCGCGCCGCCCCATATCGCGGCGCATGACGGACAAGGTGATGGACAGCCCCGCCGCGATGCACGGAACGACCATCCTGGCGGTGCGCAAGGAAGGCCAGGTGGTGGTCGCCGGCGACGGGCAGGTGACGCTCGGCAACACGGTCTTCAAATCCAACGCGCGCAAGGTGCGCCGGCTGGCCGAGGGTCGGGTGATCGCCGGCTTCGCGGGCGCCACGGCCGACGCCTTCACGCTGTTCGAGCGGCTCGAAGGCAAGCTCGAGCAGTATCCGACGCAACTGACCCGCGCCTGCGTCGAGCTCGCCAAGGACTGGCGCACCGACCGCTATCTGCGCCGGCTGGAAGCCATGATGGCGGTGGCCGACAAGGACGTCTCGTTGATCCTGTCGGGCACCGGCGACGTGATCGAGCCGGAGGACGGGCTGATCGGCATCGGCTCCGGCGGGCCCTACGCGCTGGCGGCCGCCCGCGCGCTCGCCGACCGCGAGGAGATGGACGCCGAGGCCATCGCGCGCCGCGCCATGCAGATCGCCGCCGACATCTGCATCTACACCAACGACGAGATCGCGATCGAAATGCTGAAGCCGGACGCCTGATCCACCGCCGCCCGCCGCGATCCCGCCCCACTGTGCCAAGGACCCTTTCCCGATGACCGCCTTCAGTCCGCGCGAAATCGTCTCCGAACTCGACCGCTTCATCATCGGTCAACGCGAAGCCAAGCGCGCGGTCGCCATCGCGCTGCGCAACCGCTGGCGCCGGCAGCAGCTGGAGGGCGCGATGCGCGAGGAGGTGCTACCCAAGAACATCCTGATGATCGGCCCGACCGGCTGCGGCAAGACGGAGATCGCCCGGCGGCTGGCCAAGCTCGCCGAAGCCCCCTTCATCAAGGTCGAGGCGACCAAGTTCACCGAGGTCGGCTATGTCGGCCGCGACGTGGAGCAGATCGTGCGCGACCTGGTCGAGGCGGCGATCCAGATGGCCTCCGACAAGCAGCGCCGGGCGATGCAACCGAAGGCGGAAGTCGCGGCCGAGGAGCGGGTGATCTCGGCCCTCGTCGGCGAGAACGCCAGCGCCGCCACCCGCGACAGCTTCCGCAAGAAGCTGCGCGAGGGCCAGCTCGACGACAAGGAGATCGAGATCGAGGTGCAGGAGACGGGCGGCGGCATGCCTACCATGGAAATCCCCGGCATGCCCGGCGCCCAGATGGGCATGATCAATCTCGGCGACATGCTGGGCAAGGCCTTCGGCGGGCGCACCAAGACGCGCAAGATGACGGTGAAGGAATCCTACGAGGTCCTCGTCACCGAGGAGGCCGAGAAGCTGCTCGACCATGAATCGATCAAGCTGGAAGCGATCGAGAATGTCGAGCAGAACGGCATCGCCTTCATCGACGAGATCGACAAGATCACCATCCGTCAGGAACGCGCCGGCGGCGGCGATGTCAGCCGCGAGGGCGTGCAGCGCGACCTCTTGCCGCTGATCGAGGGCACCACGGTCTCGACCAAGCACGGCGCGGTCAAGACCGACCACATCCTCTTCATCGCGTCCGGCGCCTTCCATCTGGCGAAGCCCTCCGACATGCTGCCGGAACTGCAGGGCCGGCTGCCGATCCGGGTCAATCTGAAGGCGCTGACGGAGGAGGATTTCGGCCGCATCCTGCGCGAGACCGAGAATTCGCTGATCAAGCAGTCGGTCGCCCTGATGGGGACGGAGGAAGTGACGCTCAATTTCTCCGAGGACGCGATCGACGAGATCGCGCGGCTCGGCGCGGCGATCAACCAGTCGGTCGAGAATATCGGCGCCCGGCGGCTGCACACCGTGATCGAGAAGCTCTTGGAGGAGATCTCCTACACCGCCTCCGACCGGGCCGGCGAGACGATCGAGATCGACGCCGCCTACGTCACCGAACAGGTCGGCCATCTGGCGGCGGATTCGGACCTCTCGAAGTTCATCCTCTAGCGTGGCGCCAGGGCCTTGCGTCCTTTCCAGAAGCGCAGGCTCTCGCCGCCACCGAGGTCGCGCGTTCGCTCCTCGAGCACTTGGTAGCCGAGCCCGTCGTAGAAAGCCTTCGACGGCAGCGAGATGCTGAGTGTGACCGCGTCGCACCCATCGCTACGGGCTTGCGCTTCCAACGCCGCCATCAGCGCCCGGCCGCGCCCGCCGCCCTGCCGGTCGGGGGCGACGAAGACGGCCAGGATTTCCCCATCGATCAGCGCACCCGTGCCGACGATCGCACCGGCCTCCTCCAGCACAAGAACCGTGCCCGCTCGCGCGCGATCCCGCAGCACCTCCGCCGAATGGAACCGCTGGAAGAAGGGGACGGCGCGCGGCGGATAGACGGCCGCGTAGCTCTCCGCGATGGTCGTGTGGATCAGGCGCAGCACCGCCTCCGCCTCGTCCGCGCGCATCGGCCGGACCCGGTATGCCGGCTCGTTCTCGGTCATCGCGTCGGTCCCTGAAATCGCCTCGACCATTCTACGCGACGTCGGCAATCGACCGCCAGCCTGCGGACCCCGGTCGCCCGCAAGGCGCGCCGAACCGCCCTTCGACGGCCCTTCGGAATCCATCGAGATCCATAATTACAAATTTTATGTAATGATGGATCCTCCGGGACATTCAGGGACGTTTTGGGGGCGGTCGCTCCCGGCCCCGGGTTCGGACGACGAAGGCGGGGCGGGGCAGCGCCCCGGCGGGTCTCACATGTCCGGCTCGTCGATCCCGTTCTGGCGGCAGCAGGCGGTGACCGTGTTGCGCAAGAGGCAGGCGATGGTCATAGGGCCGACGCCGCCGGGGACCGGCGTGATGGCGCCGGCGACCTCTTTCGCGGCCTCGGTATCGACGTCGCCGACGAGGCGGGTCTTGCCGTCCTCCTTCGGGATACGGTTGATGCCCACGTCGATCACCGTGGCGCCCGGCTTGATCCAGTCGGCCTGGATCATCCGCGGGCGACCGACGGCGGCGACCAGGATGTCGGCCTCGCGGCAGGTGGCAGGCAGATCCTGGGTGCGGCTGTGCGCGACGGTCACCGTGCAGCTCTGCTGCAGGAGCAGATGGAACATCGGCTTGCCGACGATGTTGGAGCGCCCGACGACGACCGCCTTCTTGCCCGAGAGCCCGCCCTCGCCGAAGCGGTCCTGCAGCATCAGCAGGCACCCGAGCGGCGTGCAGGGCACCAGCGCCCCGGCGGAGCCGGTCGCCAGCCGGCCGACATTGACGACGTGGAAGCCGTCGACATCCTTGTCCGGATCGATGGTGGCCAACACCTTCTCCGCATCGATCTGATCGGGCAGCGGCAGCTGCACCAGGATGCCGTTCACCGTCGGGTCGGCGTTGAGCTCGCGCACCTTGGCGAGCAGCGTCTCCTCGTCGGTATCGGCGTCCATCCGGTATTCGAAGCTCTCCATCCCGGCTTCGACGGTCTGCTTGCCCTTGTTGCGGACATAGACCTGGCTCGCCGGGTCCTCGCCCACCAGCACGACGGCGAGGCCCGGGGTGACCCCGTGGCGTTCCTTCAGCACCGCGACCGCGCCGGCCACGCGCTCGCGCAGGCCGGCCGCGAAGGCCTTGCCGTCGATGATGTCAGCCGTCATGGCGAAACTCCTTCCCCCTGATCTCAGATCCTCAACGCGTCGCGGACCCGGGCCTCCAGCGCGGCCGGGTCCTCGCCCAGGATGCGCACGACCTTATGGCGCGCGCCCGCCCCCGATGTGATCGCCAGCGACGTTTTCGGAAGCCTGAGCGCCTTCGCGAGCAGCTTCACCACCGCGGCGTTGGCCGCGCCGTCGGCCGGCGGCGCCGTGACCTGGATCTTGAGGCGATGGGCGAACCCCTCACCCGCCCCGTCCGCGATCGCGACGAGACCCTGCAGCCGGTCGGCCGAAGCCTTGGGGGTGACGCGCAGCGCGAGCTCGATCCCGTCGGCCGTGCGGCGGATCGGCATGCGGCCTCGCGTCCCGGCCGCGATCAGCCGTAGGCGATACGCGCGCCGAGATTGCCCAGCACGCCCTGCAGGAACCAGATGCCGAGGATCAGCACCAGCGGCGACAGGTCGATCCCGCCGAGATTGGGCAGGAAGCGGCGGATCGGGCGCAGCGCCGGCTCGGTGATGCGATAGAGGAAATCGCCGATCGTGTAGACGATCTGGTTCGACGTGTTGACCACGTTGAAGGCGACGAGCCAGCTCAGGATCGCGGAGATGATGATCGCCCAGACATAGATGTTGAGCGCGATCCGGATCACGTCGATGAGCGGCAGCAGAATCGTTTCCATGGGCTCCGGCGCCTTCGTGCAATCGTGGGTGCGGGCCGCACATTAGCCAGCACCGCAGCCCCGGACAAGAGCCGGATGCCGGGGCCCGCGCGGCCAACGGATCGACGCTTGACAGCGACCGCCAAGCTCCACATATTCCGCGCGCTCGACGGGGGGCCTTTTGCCGCCCGTCGCACCTCTTCAAAAGGGGCTGTAGCTCAGTTGGGAGAGCGTCGCGTTCGCAATGCGAAGGTCAGGGGTTCGAATCCCCTCAGCTCCACCACCGACCCCCGTGCCGAGAAGGCGCGGGGGTCGTTTCGTTTCGGGGCCCGCCACCCTCCCTCTCCCCTCGTGGGAGAGGGTCGGGGTGAGGGGGTGGTTGCAGCGGATGCCGAAGCCGGCCGCAGGCTCCCCCTCCCGACCTCCCCCCATGAAGGGGGGAGGAGACGAAGAGGGATCAGTGCGCCTCCGACCAGCTGGCGCCCTTGCCGCCGTCGACGACGAGCGGGACGGCGAGGTCGAGGACGGGGTCGGCCGCCTTCTCCATCACCGCCCGGATGGCCGCGATGGCGTCGTCGGCCTTCTCTTCCGGCGCCTCGAAGATCAGCTCGTCATGCACCTGGAGGAGCATGGTGACGCCCTCCATCTCGGGCGTCGCCAGCACCGGCGGCACGCGGATCATGGCGCGCTTGATGATGTCGGCGGCGGTGCCCTGCACCGGCGCGTTGATCGCCTGGCGTTCGGCGTAGCCGCGCATCTGCGGGTTCTTGGCGTTGATCTCGCCGATATGGATGCGCCGGCCGAACAGCGTCTCGACATAGCCCTGTTTGCGGCAGGTCTCGATCGTCTCGTCCATATACTTCCGGATGCCGGGGAAGCGTTCGAAATACTTGTCGATATAGGCCTTGGCGTCCGAGGTGGAGACGCCGATCTGCCGGCCCAGCCCGAAGGGCGAGATGCCGTAGATGATGCCGAAATTGATCGCCTTCGCCTGGCGGCGGATTTCCGGGGTCATGTCGGCGAGCGGCACGCCGAACACCTCGGACGCGGTCGCGGCGTGAATGTCCTGGCCCTCACGGAAGGCCTCGCGCAGCGCGTCGATCTCCGCCATGTGGGCGACGAGGCGCAGCTCGATCTGGGAATAGTCGAGGCTGAGCAGCACCTTGCCCTTGGGCGCGACGAAGGCGGAGCGGATCTTGCGCCCCTCTTCCGTGCGCACCGGGATGTTCTGCAGGTTCGGGTCGGTGGAGGAGAGGCGGCCCGTCTGCGCGCCGGTCATCATGTAGCTGGTGTGGACGCGCCGGGTCGTCGGATTGATGTCGCCGATCAGCGCGTCGGTGTAGGTGCTGCGCAGCTTGGAGAGCATGCGCCAGTCGAGCACCTTCTGGACGATCGCGTGCTCGGCCGCCAACGGCTCCAGCACGTCGGAATTGGTGGAATAGGCGCCGGTCTTGGTCTTCTTGCCGCCCTTCAGGCCCAGCTGGTCGAACAGCACCTCGCCCAACTGCTTCGGGCTGCCGACATTGAAGCTGGTACCGGCGAGGCGGTGGATCTCCGTCTCCAGGTCGCCGATGCGGCGGCCGAAATCCTCCGACATTTCCGACAGCACCTTGGGGTCGACCAGGATGCCGGCGCGCTCCATCGCCGCCAGCACGGGGACCAGCGGCCGCTCGATCGTCTCGTAAAGAGTGACGAGGCGCTTCTCCAGCACCAACGGCTTCAGCTTGCGCCAAAGACGCAGCGTGATGTCCGCATCCTCGGCCGCGTAGGTCAGCGCGTTCTCCAGCGGCACCAGGTCGAAGCTGACCTGGCTCTTCCCCTTGCCGGCGACCTCGGCATACTTGATCGGGGTGAGGCCGAGATGCAGCTCCGCCAGCTCGTCCATGCCGTGGCCGTGCATGCCGCCCTCGGCGACGAAGGAAAGCAGCATGGTGTCGTCGATTGGGGCGACCGCGATATCGTGCTTCGCGAAGATCGAGAGGTCGTACTTGATGTTCTGCCCGACCTTCAGCACGGCCGGGTCCTCCAGCATCGGCTTCAGCAGTTCGATGGCCGTGTCCATCGCGATCTGCTTCGGCGCGCCGCCGCCCTGGCTCTCGCCGAACAGGTCGGTCTCGCTCGGGTCGCGGTGGGCGAGCGGGATGTAGCAGGCGTCCCCCGGCTCGGTCGAGAGCGAGATGCCGACGAGCGCGGCCCGCGCCGTGTTCAGATCCGTCGTCTCGGTATCGACGGCGACGATCCCGGCCGCCTCGGCCTTGGCGATCCAGTCCTTCAGCGCCGCCTCGTCCTGGACCAGGGTGTAGTCGGCATCCTTCGGGTCGGGCGCGGTATCCTCCGGCGGGGCGCCGGCCTCGTCCGCGGCCTCGCTCTCGAAGCGGGCGATCAGGCGCTTGAAGGCGTTCTCCTTCAGGAAGGCGAGCAGCCTTTCGTGATCCAGCTCCCGGCGGTTCAGATCCTTGAGCGGCACCTCGACCGCCACATCGTCCTTGAGGCGGACGAGCTGCTGGCTGATGCGCGCCTGCTCGGCGAAGTCGATCAGGCTCTGCCGGCGCTTCGGCTGCTTGATCTCCTCAGCCTTGGCCAGCAGCGTCTCCAGGTCGCCGTAGTCCGAGATCAGCTGGGCGGCCGTCTTGACGCCGATGCCGGGGACGCCCGGCACGTTGTCGGTCGAATCGCCGGCCAGCGCCTGCACGTCGACCACCTTGTCCGGGCCGACGCCGAACTTCTCCACCACCTCGTCCGGCCCGATGGTGCGGTTCTTCATCGGGTCCCACATCGAGACGCCGGGGCGGACCAGCTGCATCAGATCCTTGTCGGAGGAAACGATCGTCACCTCCGCGCCCTCCGCGACGGCCTGCTTGGCGTAGGTCGCGATCAGATCGTCGGCCTCGTAGCCCTCCATCTCGATCGAGGGGCAGGAGAAGGCCTCCGTCGCCTCGCGGATCAGCGCGAATTGCGGGATCAGCTCCTCCGGCGCGTCGGGGCGGTGGCCCTTGTAGTCGGGATAGATCTCGTTGCGGAAATTCTCGCGCTTGGCGTCGAAGATGACGGCGATGTGGTCGGCGTCGGTCTCCTCGATCAGCTTGAGCACCATCTGGGTGAAGCCGAAGACCGCGTTGGTCGGCGTGCCGTCCGGCCGGTTCATCGGCGGCAGCGCGAAGAAGGCCCGGAAGATGAAGCCGGAGCCGTCGATCAGATAGAGGTGGTTGGGGCCGTCGGGCTTCTTCTCGGCGCTGCTGTCGGAGGCCATGGGATGAGGGGTTCCCCGCCGCTCAGTGATGGCCGCCGGGCGTCGCGCCCTCCTTCAGGACGAAGCGCCGGTCGCAATAGGGGCAGTCGACCCACCTTTCCTTGGAGAGGTTGAGATAGACGAGCGGATGGCCGAGCGCCCCGCCGCCGCCGTCGCAGGCGACCCGCAGCTCCTCGACCTCGACGGTCTCGGGCGCGTCGTGGGCGATGTTCTTCGGCGCCTGGGGGGCTGGGGTGGTCATGGCCTCGTCTCTCCCGTGATGGTCTCTTGCGCGGGCCCGCATCCGGGCCGGCGCGGCTTGCCCGTATCCGCGTCGCCCTCTATGTAACCCACCGGACCGGCTTTGGTAAGACCCGCCTTGGACCGTCCCGACCCGCACCCGAAACCGCCCAAGCGAAGGACGTCTGTGATGAGCACCGCGGAAGCGATCGACGGGATCGAATCGGACGCGCCCGACTACGCGCTCGAAGCCACGGGCCTGACCAAGACCTATCGCGGCACCGGCGGGCAGGCGGCGAAGCTGGCGCTCGACCATGTCGACCTGAAGATCCCGCGCGGCAGCCTGTTCGGATTGCTCGGCCCGAACGGCGCCGGCAAGTCGACCTTCATCAACATCCTGGCCGGCCTGGTCATCAAGTCGTCCGGCACCGCCAAGGTCTGGGACTACGACATCGACAACGAGACGCGGCTCGCCCGCGCCTCGATCGGCGTGGTGCCGCAGGAGCTCAACATCGACCCCTTCTTCACGCCGGAGGAACTGCTGGAGGTGCAGGCCGGCCTCTACGGCGTGCCGAAGCGCGAGCGGCGGACCGAGGAGGTGCTGCGCCTGATCGGCCTCGACGACAAGCGCAAGGCCTACGCCCGGACGCTCTCGGGCGGCATGCGCCGGCGGCTGCTGATCGGCAAGGCGATGGTGCACAATCCACCGGTCCTGGTGCTCGACGAGCCGACCGCCGGCGTCGATATCGAGCTGCGCCGCCAGCTCTGGGAGAATGTGGTCGAGCTCAACCGCCGCGGCACGACCGTGCTGCTGACGACCCACTATCTGGAGGAGGCGGAGGAGCTCTGCGACCGCATCGCCATCATCAACCACGGCAAGGTGGTGGCGCATGACGAGAAATCGAAACTGCTCGGCCGGCTCGACGCCAAGACGCTGCGCTTCACCGTGCGCGAGGCGATCGAGGCGGTGCCAGACGCGCTGCAGCCGTTCGAGCCGCAGATCGTGCCGGGCGATTCGGAGGGCCGGGCGCTCACCGAGATGACGGTCCGCTACCGCCCATCGGCCACCAACGCGGGCGACATCGTCGGCGCGATCTACGAGGCCGGACTGACGCTGGTCGACCTCTCCACCGAGGAGACCGATCTGGAGGACATCTTCCTGCAGCTCACCCGCGACGCGGATGCGAGCAAGGACTAGTCCGATTCCGACCGCCCTCCTCCAGGGGAGCGCACCCCCGTCATTCCGGACGCCGCGCCAGCGCCGCGACAGGCCGCGACCGCCCCCTCTGTCCGACCCTCTCCCCGACCCTCTCCCACAGGGGGAGAGGGAGAGGCGCGCCCGCGACCGCCGCCGCGTCCCCCCTTCCCCCTTCATGGGGAGGGGTCGGCAGGGGGGTGCTTGCCGCCCGCTCCGCGCCCTCGCCCTCCTGCTCCTGATCGTCGCCGCCGGCTGCGCGCCGCGGGTCGAGGGGCTGGGCCCCGAAACCCGCGCGCCGGCGATGGAGCCCCGGGCCTTCGTCATGGCCGACGGCTACCGCCTGCCCTATCGAACCTGGGTACCGCAGGCGGAACCGCGCGCCATTCTGCTCGGCCTGCACGGCTTCAACGACTATGCCGCCTTCCTCGCGAATGCCGGACCGCGCTGGGCGGAGCGCGGCATCCGCACCGTCGCCTACGACCAGCGCGGCTTCGGCGAGACCGAGGGCCGGGGTCTGTGGCACGGGCGGGCGGCGATGATCCGCGACGCGCAGGCCGTCGCGCGCCTGCTGAAAGAGCGCCACCCGACGGTCCCGATCTTCCTGCTGGGCGAGAGCATGGGCGGCGCGGTCGCGATCGGGGCCGCGGCCGAGGGGCCGGGCGCGCCGATTGCCGGGACCATCCTCTCGGCCCCCGCGGCGGCCGATTGGGAAGCCTTCGCCTGGTGGCAGCGCGGGGCGATGTGGCTGGCGGCCCATACCGTGCCGTGGCTGGAGATGACCGGACGCGGCCTGCGCCTCGAGCCGAGCGACAATATCGAGATGCTGCGCGCCCTCGCCCGCGACCCTCTCGTCGTCAAGCGCACGCGCATCGACGCGGTCTGGGGCCTCCTGCGGCTCGGCGACCGCGCCTTCCACGCCGCCCCGGGCCTGCCGCCGCCGGCCCTCGTCCTGTGGGGCGAGAAGGAGGCGTTGATCCCGCCGCGCGCGCAGGCCGCGCTCGACGCCATGCTGCCGCCGCACGCCGAACGCCGGCGCTATCCGAACGGCTACCACATGCTGACCCGGGATCTGGGGGCGGCGGTGGTGCTGGACGACATCGCCGACTGGGTCCTGGCCCATTCGCCGGCAAATCCCTAGACTCGAGGGGAGAAGACCGAAGGAGGACGGCATGACCGACGGTACCGCGAAAAAGACGGCGCTCATCGTGATCGACGTGCAGTATGATTTCTGCCCCGGCGGCGCGCTCGCCGTGCCCGAAGGCGACGAGGTCGTGCCGGTGGCGAACCGGCTGATGGCGCGGATGCCGCTCACCGTCCTGACCCAGGACTGGCACCCGGCGGACCACGCCTCCTTCGCCGCCAACCACGGCGACGCGCAACCCTTCTCGACGACCGAGATGCCCTACGGCACCCAGGTTCTCTGGCCGACCCATTGCGTGCAGGGCAGCGCGGGCGCCGCCTTCCACGCCAATCTGGAGACCGACCGCGCCCACATGGTGGTTCGCAAGGGCTTCCGGCCGGAGATCGACAGCTATTCCGCCTTCTTCGAGAACGACCGGAAGACGCCGACGGGGCTGCACGGCTATCTCCAGGATCTGGGGGTGGAGCGGCTGGTGATGCTCGGCCTCGCCACCGACTTCTGCGTCCATGATTCGGCGGTCGACGGGGTCAAGCTCGGCTATCCGGTGACGCTGATCGAGGATGGCTGCCGCGGCATCGACCTCGACGGCTCGCTCGCCAAGGCGGTCGCGGACATGAAGGAGCGCGGCGTCACCTTCGCGACCAGCGACGCCCTGGCGGCCTGATCGCACGCGGCCGCGAGCCCCGCCCGCCGCTTGCCCGAGCGCCCGAAACGCGCTAGGGACCGGGCCGCTTTCCGAACGCGAGATTGGTCCCGAGACACCGATGCGCCCCGACGCCTCCAAATCGCTCCTGCCCGACGGGCTGCGCGACGTGCTGCCGCCGGACGCGGCGCATGAGGCCGCCGTGCTGCAGGGCCTCGTCGACCGCTTCCAGGCGGAGGGCTACCGCCGCGTCGACCCGCCGCTGGTCGAGTTCGAGGAGGGGCTGTTCGACGGCCCCGGCGCCGCGACGGCGGCGCAGACCTTCCGCCTGATGGACCCGGTCAGCCAGCGCATGATGGGGCTGCGCGCCGACATGACGGTGCAGATCGCCCGCATCGCGGCGAGCCGGCTCGGCCGCGACGCGCGACCGCTGCGTCTGTGCTACGCCGGCCCCACCCTGCGGGTGCGCGGCGACCAACTGCGCCCGGAACGCCAGGTGACCCAGGCCGGCTGCGAGATCATCGGCAGCGCCGCGCCCGGCGCCGACGCGGAGGCGATCGCGCTCGCCGCCAACGCGCTGGCCGCGGCCGGCGTGCCGGACCTGTCGGTCGATATCGCGCTGCCGACGCTGGCGCCGCGGCTGTTCGAGAGCCTGGGCCTCGACGCCGGCGGGCGGCGGGCGGCGCGCGACGCGCTCGACCATCGCGACGCGGCCGCGATCCAGGAGCTGGGCGGGGAGCCCGCACGGCTCTTCGGCGCGCTGCTGGAGGCCTCGGGCCGCGCCGGCCCGGCGCTGGAGGCGTTGCAGGCGCTGCCCGACCTGCCGGCGGAGGTGACGGCCGAGATCGAACGGCTGGCCGAGGTGCTGCCGCGGCTCGCCGAGGCGGCGCCGGACCTCGCCGTCACCGTCGATGCGGTCGAGCGGCGCGGCTTCGAATACCAGTCCGGCCTGAGCTTCACGCTCTTCTCCAAGCATGTGCGCGGCGAACTCGGCCGCGGCGGGCGCTATCTGGCGGGCGCGGCGGCCTCCGGCACGGGCGAGACCGCGACCGGCTTCTCCCTCTATCTCGATTCCGTGATGCGCGGCGCTCCGGACGCGGCGCCGGAGCGCCGCTGCTTCCTGCCGGCCGGTCTGCCGCAGGCGGCGGGCGCGCGGCTGCGCGCCGCCGGCTGGATCACGGTCGCCGGGCTGGAGCCGGCCGACGACGCGGCGGCCGAGGCGCGCCGGCTCGCCTGCACCCATTACATCGACCCGGCGGAGGGCGACGCGGCCGAGCCGCGCCCGCTTTCCTGACCCGCCCGGGTCCGCTTCCCCTTAGGAAGGACGACAAGGCATGACCAATGTGGTGGTGATCGGCTCCCAGTGGGGCGACGAAGGCAAGGGCAAGATCGTCGATTGGCTGTCCGAGCGCGCGGACATCGTGGTGCGCTACCAGGGCGGCCACAATGCCGGCCACACGCTGGTGATCGGCGAGAAGACCTTCAAGCTGAGCCTGCTGCCGTCCGGCGTCGTGCGGCCGGGCAAGCTGGGCGTCATCGGCAACGGCGTGGTGATCGATCCCTGGGCGCTGTTGGAGGAGATGGAGCGGATCCGCGCCCAGGGCGTCGAGATCGACCCGAAGAGCCTGGTGATCGCGGAGAACGCGGCCCTGATCCTGCCGGTGCACCGGGCGCTCGACCGGGCGCGCGAGGCGGCCCGCGGCAACGACAAGATCGGCACCACCGGCCGCGGCATCGGCCCGGCCTATGAGGACAAGGTCGGCCGCCGCGCGGTCCGGGTCTGCGATCTGGCCGATCCCGAGCAGCTGCGCCGGCGCGTCGACGGACTGCTGGTGCATCACAATGCGCTGCTGAAGGGCCTCGGCGACGAGCCGGTCTCGGCCGACGAACTGGTGGCCGAGCTCATGGAGATCGCGCCGAGGATCCTGCCCTATGCCGGCGTCGCCTGGCAGGTGCTGAGCGAGGCGAAGCGCGCGGGCAAGCGCGTCCTCTTCGAAGGGGCGCAGGGCGTGATGCTGGATGTCGACCACGGCACCTATCCCTTCGTCACCTCGTCCAACACCGGGCCGGGCCAGGCGGCATCGGGCAGCGGCAGCGGGCCGAAATCGATCGGCTACGTGCTGGGCATCACCAAGGCCTACACGACCCGCGTCGGCAGCGGCCCCTTCCCGACCGAGCAGGACAACGAGATCGGCCGCATCCTGGGCGAGCGCGGGCGCGAGTTCGGCACCGTCACCGGCCGGGCGCGGCGCTGCGGCTGGTTCGACGCCACCCTGGTGCGCCAGGCGATGCGCGTGGCCGGCGTCGACGGCATCGCGCTCACCAAGCTCGACGTGCTCGACGGGCTGGAGGAGATCAAGATCGGCATCGGCTACGAGATCGACGGGCGGCGGTTCGATCACCTGCCCGCCTCGGAGGCGCTGCAGGCCCGCGCCCAACCGGTCTACGAGACCATGCAGGGCTGGCAGGAAAGCACCTACGGCGCGCGGCGCTGGGCCGATTTGCCGGCGACCGCGATCAAATATATCCGGCGCATCGAGGAGCTGATCGACACCCCGGTGGCGCTGCTTTCCACCAGCCCGGAGCGCGAGGACACGATCCGCGTGCGCGATCCGTTCGAGGATTGAGGGTCGCGCACGGGCGGGGCCGGGACGAGCCGCCGCGCCCTCTGGCGGGTGGCCCGAATCGTGCTAGCGTCGAGACGTGAAGTGTGAGCGCCCGGCCGGACCACCGATCCCGCCGGGTTGAACGGCTGGGACGACGGTCATGGCGCTCAAGGTCAGCGGCGGGGATGGGGACGAGGCGGCGGTAGACACCGGCGGCTCGCTGATCATCAAGGATCGCTTCCAGGTCCATCCCGACCAGCCGCTCGAGGATTACGACAGCGAACCGGCCGTCGCCTACCGCGTCAGCCACCTGCGCGATTCCTCGCGCCAGCTCTACGCGCTGGTCTGCGATCCGAAAATGCCGCCGCGGCTCGACATCGTCTCGACCGTCCACCGGGTGGACCACCGCAGCCTGCAGCGGGTGGTCGATTGGGGCGTGATCGACTGGCCGCCGGAAGCGCGCCGCTGCCCGGCCGTGGTGATGGAACGCCCGCTCGGCGGCCGTGTCTTCCAGGCGCTGACCGACGTCATCACGCCGCTGCACGAAGAGGCGGTGACCCGGATGTTCCTGGTGCCGATCGTGGCCATCCTGCGCGACCTGCACGCGCTCGGCGTCCACCACCGGAACATCCGCCCGAACAACCTCTTCTACGTCGACGGCAGCCAGCGCGAGATCGTCGTCGGCGAATGCTTCAGCGCCCAGCCCGGCACCAACCAGCCGGCCGCCTTCGAGACGCTGGAATGCGGCCTGGCGACGCCCGCCGGCCGCGGCGAGGGCGGGGCGGAGAACGACCTCTACGCCGTCGGCGTGAGCGTGATCGCGCTGCTGACCGGCAAGGTGCCGCTGGCCGACAAGACGGACGAGGAGGTGATGAGCCGGCGACTGCAGGTCGGCTCCTACGCGGCGCTGGTGCAGAACCAGCGCATCTCCCTCACCATGATGGAGCCGCTGCGCGGGCTCTTGAACGACGACCCGCAAGAGCGCTGGACGCTGGAGGATCTGAGCCTGTGGCTCAACGGCCGCCGCCTGTCGCCCAAGCAGCAGGTGATGCCGACCAAGGCGTCGCGCGGCTTCACCTTCGCCGGCCGCGACTATTTCACCGCCCGCGAACTCGCGCACGCGATGCATCGCGGCTGGGACGCCGCCGCCACGCCGATCCGCGACGGCTCGCTCGATACCTGGCTGCGCCGCAGCCTGAGCGAGGACGACCGGGTCGAGGCGGTGAACGAGGCGAAGCTGGGCAGCACCGACGGCGACGACGATCGGCTGATCGCCCGGGTGCTGATCGCGCTCGACCCCGAGGGTCCGATCCGGCTGCGCGAGTTGAGCGCGACGATCGAGGGGCTGGGCTCGCTGATCGGCCTGCATGCCAAGGACACCAACGCGCGCAATCTGTTCGCCAAGGCGTTGAGCCTGGGGCTGGCCAATTTCTGGCTGGAGATGCAGCGCAAGGTCGACCCGAACCAGCTGCGCTTCCTGACCCGCCTCGACAAGGCCAAGATGGTGATGAACCAGCAGGGGCTGGGCTTCGGCATCGAGCGCGTGGGCTACGAGCTGAACCCCAACCTGCCCTGCCTGTCGCAGACCTTCGAGCGCGATTTCGTCGCCACCATCGAGCATCTGCTGCCCGCCTATGAGCGCCTCGCCCGCGCGGCCGAGCGGGACGGCGAGGCACCGCCGCGGCGGCTGATCGATCGGGATTCGGCCGCCTATATCGGCATCCACTACAAGCGCCAGAGCGGCGCCGAGCTGCGCGACATCGAGCGCGAGGGGGACGAGCCGGCCGGGCGCATCGCGCAGATCCGACTGCTCGCCAACCTGCAGGAGTATCTGCACAAGAAGGTGGAGTTCCCGGCGCTCTGCCAGCTCGGCGCGGAGATCCTGGAGCCCTCGATCGAGCGCTTCCACAGCCGCGACCGGCGCCGCAAGGTCAAGGACCGGCTGCGCAAGGCCGCGCGCGGCGGCCGGCTGATGGACCTGCTCGAGGTGGTCGACGACCAGGCCGAGGTCAGCCTCGACCAGAAGAACTTCGACGGCGCCGTGCGCGAATACGCCAGATCGGTCGAGGAGACGATCGGCGTCAAGCGCGACATCAAGAACCGCGCGCAGCTCGCCCGCGAGATCGGCGGCCAGCTCTCCAGCGCCTTCTCGGCGCTCGGCGCGACGCTCTCCGCGCTGATCACCTTCCTGGTCTGGTGGTTCTGATGGCGAAGGCGGCGCGCAAACAGGGCGGTCGCGGCGGCGCCAACAATGTCGGGCGCGGCCGACAGTTCCTGTCGCTGTTCATCGCGATCATCCTGGTGGTGCTGTTCTTCGACAGCGTGATCGTGCTGGGCGTCGGCATGATCCCGTCGGGCGTCGCCTTCCTGATCGACCGCACCCGGCGCAAGCACGCCGCGCGCACGGTGGCCTGGATGAACCTGGCCGGCTGTCTGGTCGTGATCCTCGAACTCTGGACCGGCGGCGGCTCGATCGCGCTGGCGCTCGAGCTGCTGGTCGAGCCACTCAATTGGGTCATCATGTTCGGCGCCGCCGCCTTCGGCTGGGTGATCTACTTCACCCTGCCGCCGATCGTCGCCGGCTATCTGACGCTGTCGCAGGAGATGAAGCTCAAGGAACTCGCCAAGAAGCAGAAGGCGCTGGAGAAGGAGTGGGGCAAGGACGTGCGCCGGTCCGCGCCGCTCGACGAGTTGGAGACGCTGGAGCGCGAGATCGCCGAGGCGGAACGCCAGGCCAAGCGCCGGACCAGCGCCGCGCCGAAGGCCGAGGGCGCGTCCGGCGAGGACGAGGACGACCTGCCGGACGAGGACCTCTCGGACACGCCGGCGGGCCGGCCGCTCACCGGCCGCCAGGCCGGCGGCGCCGAGCGCTGAGGGCCGCCGGAGCGCCGGTCAGGCGCTCTGCAGCCGGCGTTCGACGGCGAGGTTCTTCATCGCCTTCTGCAGCTTCTCGAAGGCGCGCACCTCGATCTGGCGGACCCGCTCGCGGCTGATGTCGTACTCCTGGCTGAGTTCCTCGAGCGTCTTCGGCTCGTCCTTCAGCCGGCGTTCGGTCAGGATGCGCCGCTCGCGGTCGTTGAGGCCCTTCATCGCCTCTTCCAGCATCTCGCGGCGGATCGAGAGTTCCTCGGAATCGGCGATCATGCTCTCGTGGCTCTCGGAATCATCCTCCAGCCAGTCCTGCCATTCGCCCTCGCCGTCGGCGCGCAGGGGCGCGTTCAGCGAGTTGTCGCCGCCGGCGAGCCGCCGGTTCATCGAGACGACATCCTGCTCGGGCACGTCGAGTTCGTCGGAAATCTGCTTCACATGCTCCGGCGAGAGGTCGCCCTCCTCGAAGGCCTGCAGCCGCCCCTTGATCTTGCGCAGGTTGAAGAAGAGCTTCTTCTGCGCCGCCGTGGTGCCCATCTTCACCAGCGACCAGGAATGCAGGATGTATTCCTGGATCGCCGCGCGGATCCACCACATGGCATAGGTGGCCAGCCGGAAGCCGCGGTCCGGGTCGAAGCGCTTGACCGCCTGCATCATGCCGACATTGCCTTCCGAGATCAGCTCGGCCACCGGCAGCCCGTAGCCGCGATAACCCATGGCGATCTTGGCGACGAGGCGCAGATGCGAGGTGACGAGCTTGTGCGCCGCGTCGCGGTCGTCATGCTCGCGCCAGCTCTTGGCGAGCATGTATTCCTCGTTCTGCTCGAGCATCGGGAACTTCCGGATCTCGTCGAGATAGCGCTGGAGGTTGCCCTCCGGCGTCAGCGTCGGAATGTTCTTCTCGGCATTGCTCATGCGCGGTGTCGCTCCCCTCGACCCGCCGGCGTCCGCGAATGGCGGGCCCCGGAGCCGGTCGGAAACCTTGTGTGAAACAGCCACTTGAAATGGGGTTTTAAGCCCCGTTCTTCAAGATCGTGGCGCTCCTATAGCAGGGCCCCGTGGCGGTATTATGGCGCCCCCAGCGCCTCGACCAAGGTTACCATGTCCGCCGGCATCGAACATTCGAAACGCATCGGCCGGCCGTCGGCCGGATGCTCGAAGGCGAGCGCGCCGGCATGCAGCGCCTGGCGGCGGAACCCCTCGACCGCCCGGCGGCCGCGTTCGCTGAGCCGGCCGAGCCGCGCCGCCGTCGCCTTGCCGTAGACCGGATCGCCGATCAACGGATGGCCGATATGGGTCATGTGGACGCGGATCTGGTGGGTGCGTCCGGTCTCCAGCCGGCAGTCGACGAGGCTCGCCCCCAACCCCAGCCGGCGCCCGGTGGCGTAGTGCGTGCGCGCCGGCTTGCCCTGGCCCGCGGCGACCACGGCCATGCGCTTGCGGTTCCTCGGGTCGCGCCCGATCGGCGCGTCGATCGTGCCCTCGCTCGGGCTCGGCGCGCCCCAGCAGACGGCATGATAGAGACGGCCGGCCGTGTGGGCGGCGAACTGGGCGCTCAGCGCCGCGTGCGCGCGGTCCGTCTTGGCGCAGACGATGAGGCCGCTGGTCTCCTTGTCGAGCCGGTGGACGATGCCCGGCCGCGCCACCCCGCCGATGCCCGACAGCGTGCCCGCGCAATGATGCAGCAGCGCGTTGACCAGCGTGCCGTCCGGATTGCCGGGTGCGGGATGGACCGCCATCCCGGCCGGCTTGTCGATCACCACGATCTCGGAATCCTCATGCAGGATCGAGAGCGGGATCGCCTGCGGTTCCGGCGTCGCCGGCTCCGGCGGCGGCAGCGCGATCGCCAGCCGGGCGCCCGGTTTGACCGGCGTTTTCGGCTCGGCTACCGTCGCGCCATCCATCGACACGGATCCGTCGAGAATCAAGCTCTTGATGCGGGATCGCGACAGGTCGGCGCAATGCTCGGCGAGGAACCGGTCGCAGCGCGCGCCGGCGGAATCCGCCGGCACCTCGACCTCGAGGACCGTCGGCTCGTCCGCGTCGTCGACCGCGTCCCCGCCCGCGCCCGTCATCGGGCCGGCCCCGGGCACGCCCAAGGAGGGAGCCTCATGCAGGGGTTGAAGGCGCTGGTCATCGGCATGGGCGTCCTGCTGATCGGCGGAATCATCGCTCTCGTCTACTTGATCGTCACGGAGGCCGGCAAGCCGGACGTCGCGCTGATGCCCGACGCCATGCCGGTGGAGATCGCGCTGCCGGCGGGCTCCGAGCTGGTCGCGGTCCACCCGGACGGGGAGCGGCTCTACCTCCATATCGAGACGCCGACCGGCCCGCGGATCCTGGTGGTCGACAGCGCGAGCGGCGCGCGGCTCGGCGCGTTCGCGCCGCGCGCGCGGCCGGCGGAATGAAGCCCGCCGCCGCCCTTGCGGTAGCGGGAGACGGTCTTGCCGGGCCGCGCGGATTTGACTATCGAGACGCTCAGGTAAAGCGGCGTCCCGACGAGGAAGACGGCGCAGCGCGGGTTTGGCAGCGATGAACTTCTGTTCCGACAATGTGACCGGCGGCGCGCCGGAGATCCTGGCCCATCTGACGGCGGTCAATGACGAGCCGGTGATGTCCTACGGCGCCGATCCGGTGACCGCGCGGGTCGAGGCGCGGCTGGCCGAGATCTTCGAGCGCGCGCCCGAGGCGATCGCGAGCTTCCCGGTCGCCACCGGCACGGCGGCGAACGCGCTCTGCCTGGCGAGCGTGACCCCGCCCTACGGCGCCGTGCTGTGCCACCGCGAGAGCCACATCAACACCGACGAATGCGGCGCGCCGGAGTTCTATACCGGCGGGGCGAAGCTGGTGCCGCTCGACGGGCCCGACGCCAAGGTGACGCCGGACGCGCTCGAACGGGTGCTGGCGCTGGGCTGGAAGGGCGTGGTGCACCATGTGCAGCCGGCCTGCCTCTCGATCACCCAGGCGAGCGAGGCGGGCGCGGTCTACGGCCTCGACGAGATCGCCGCGCTGGCCGAGATCGCGCACGGGCACGGCCTGCTCGTGCATATGGACGGCGCGCGCTTCGCCAACGCGCTGGCGACGCTCGGCTGCACGCCGGCCGAGATGACCTGGAAGGCGGGCGTCGACATGCTCAGCTTCGGGGCGACGAAGAACGGCGCGCTCGCGGCCGAGGCGGCGATCTTCTTCGATCCGGCCCATGCCGAGACCGCCCCCTTCCACCGCAAGCGGGCCGGGCATCTCTTCTCCAAGATGCGCTTCCTCTCCGCCCAGCTGGAGGCCTATCTGACGGACGATCTGTGGCTGCGCAACGCCCGGCACGCGAACCGGATGGCCGCCGACCTCGCCGCGGGGCTGGCAACCGTGACGGATGTGCGCCTCGCCGGGCCGGTCGAGGCGAACGAGGTCTTCGCCCACCTGCCCGCCCCGCTGGTCGAGCGGCTGGAGGGGGCCGGCTTCCTGTTCGGCGGATGGCCGGCGCTGGGGGCGGACTGCTACCGTTTCGTCACCGCCTGGAGCACGGCGCCGGACGATGTGGCTCACCTGATCGCGACGGCACGGGGGGCCCGGGCGGCGTGAGACGGCACGGGGCGGGAACAGGATGCGAATGATGGCGCCTATCGGGGAGGGCGAGGGCGGAACCGGAGACGGGCGCCCGGACCGGCGCGTCGGGCTCGAGGATCTGGCGCACGTCCAGGCCGGGCCGCTGCGCGAGCTGGCGACCGCCTGGCTCGAGGCGCGCGGCGAGGCGGCGATGCCGCAGCGCCGGGCCTTCGACCCGCTCTCCGTGCCGGCGCTGATGCCGCGGCTGTGGCTGTGCGCCCACGATCCCGGGACGGGGCGCTTCACCTACCGGCTCGCCGGCGAACAGATCAATTCCGTCTATGGCGGCTCGATCCGCGGGCGCGATCTGGCCGAGGTGATCCCCGCGAGCGGGCTCGACATCGTCGAGCGGCGCTTCCGCGCGGCGATCGAGGGGCCGGCCTTCGTGCATGTGATCGGCCGGATCTACCTGCAGAGCGACCGCCTGCTGGTGGGCGAGCGGCTGATCCTGCCGCTCGCCGACGAGGCCGGCGGGGCGCGCTTCCTGCTCGGCGCCACCATGGTCGAGGGGGACTGGCACTGGGACACCGCCGCCCCCGACGTCGCCCGCCAGCCGCACGCGACCGTCACCCCGATCGCCGGCGGCCCGGCATACGAAATGTCTTGATGCCGCCCCGGCGATCCGCTAGAACCCGCGCCGCGCGATGGGGAGCGACCCTCCGCCGCCGCGACAGTTAGGCTCCCTTCGTCTAGTGGCCTAGGACGCCGCCCTCTCACGGCGGAAACAGGGGTTCGAGTCCCCTAGGGAGCGCCATTCCTCGGACAACCCACGGTCCCGACGCGCGGCGCTGCGCCGCAGCGGGCGCCCTTCCCTTCGCCCGCGAAGCCGCGCATGATTCCGGGCATGGACCGGCCGCCGACGGACGACCGGGCGCTGGACGCGCCCTTCCCGCTGAAGCAGCGTTTCCTGACGCGCTTCGTGCCGGGTTTCCTCGCGCTGATCGCGGTCAGCCTGGTCATCATCGCGCTCACCGCGCAGCAGGCGGTGGAGGCGATCTATCTCGAACTGGCCGAGCGCCGGGCGGAGACCATCGCGCGCTCCGTCGCCGACAGCGCGCCCGCGGCCTGGGACGGGCTGATGGCCGGCCAGCCGGTTGCCGAGGCGGGCGGCGGCGCCCTGGCCGCGGCCTTCGCGCGCGAGGAGCGCCAGCAACGGCTGCCCGAACTGAAGATCTACGATACCGGCCGGCATGTGCTCTACGCGACCCATGCCGAGGAGATCGGTACGATGGAGGACGGCGCGGCGCTCCGCCGCGTGATCGCCGAGGGGGAGGCCGGGATCGTCCCCAAGACCCTGCCCGACGGGACCGAGCAGTACGAGCTCTACGTCCCCTTCTTCGACGCTTCGGGCGCGCTGCGCGCGGTCTTCGAACTGTACGAGCCGGTCGGCTATCTCGATTCCATCCTGCTCGGCGCGGCGCTGCCGATCGTCGCGATCCCGGGCGCGCTGTTCGCGCTGCTCGGCCTCACCCTCTACCGGCTGGTGCGCTCCGCGCAGGGCGATATCGACGCGCGCACGGCGGCGATCGTCGGCCTGCGCCGGCGCATCGAATCCCTCGTCTCGCGCAGCGCGGTGGAGGCGGCCAGGCGCTCGGGCGCGGACGGTCCGCTGGCCTCGCGCCGGGTGCGCACGGTGCTGTTCTTCTCCGACATCCGCGATTTCACCGGCTTCAGCGAGCGCACCGAGCCCGAGGCCGTCGTCGCCTTCCTCGACCGGGTGATGGCGCTGCAGGTCGGGCTGATCCGCAAGCATGGCGGCGACGTCGACAAGATGATCGGGGATGCGGTGCTGGCGCGCTTCGACGGGCCCGACGGCGGGGGCCGCGCGCTCGCCGCCGCGCGCGCGATCCAGGCGGCCTGGCGGAAAGGCGACCATCCCCGCGCGCTCGGCATCGGGATCTACGAGGGCGAGGTGATCCTCGGCACCATCGGGCCGGAGGACCGGCGCGACTTCACCGTGATCGGCGACAGCGTCAATGCCGCGGCCCGGCTCTGTTCCGCCGCCAAGGCCGGCGAGATCGTCGTCGCGGCGCGCCTCGCCGACGAAGGATTCGGCCCGGAGGAGACGCTGAAGGTGAAGGGCCGCGCCGCACCCATCGCAGTGCGGCGCGCGCGACCGGTCTAGCCGCTACTCGTCGCCGAGCCGTTCCAGCTGCACCGGGGCGTCGAGGTCGAGGAACGGGCCGTTCCACTGGCGCACCCAGCCGCGCAGCCGTACGCGTACGCCGGCCAGCTCCTCGATGTCGATGCCGGCCGCGGCGAAATCATCGAGCGTCCGGGTCTCGACGCCGGCCGTGAAGTCGGTGCGCCAGTCGGCGCCGAATTCGAGATAGCGGCGCCCGCCGCTCCGGCCGACCCGGGCGACGCGGCCCTCGACGATCTGGAAGCGATCGGTCTCGCCGTCATAGGGTTCGGCCCGGCGGACCTTGAAATAGCGCCGCCAGAAGCCGCGCCGCGCCGTGCGGGCGTCATCCTCGGCCGCCAGCAGGGCGGCGATCCGACCGGGCTCGGCGCCCGGTTCCGGCATCACCCGCAGCATGCCGTGGCGCACCAGCGTCAGCGCGACATCCTCGGCGCCCGCCACCGCGCCCTCGACCAGCGCGAGCCGCGCGCGCAGCCGCCCCCGGCGATCGCGCGCGATGGGGGCGAGGTCGATCCGCACCTGGCGCGCCAGCACCAGGTCGGCCAGCGCCTCCGTCGCCCGGCGGTCGAAGCGCCGGTCCTCCAGCGGCCGGTAGCGGTCGGCGCCCGGCGGCATGACATGGGGCAGCACCACCTCCCGCCCGTCCACGAGGCGCAGGCTGTGACCGGAATAGACCGCCGACACGAGGGCGAGCGCGCTCTGCGGCAGGCCCTGGTCCGCACCGCCCAGCGCGTCCGCGTCCGCCGCCTCGCCCGCCGCCTCGCCCGCCGTCTCCGGCGCCTCGGTGCCGTCGAGCGGCTGCGCCGGGGCCGGCGCGCCGGCCGCCAGCAGGGCGGCGGTCGCCAGCAGGGTGGCGGTGCCCGCGCGGGGTCGCGTCATCGTCGCCTCCGATCCGTCCCGGCGGCGGCTGGGGTGGCCGGCGCCCGGGGACAGTTTAGCCTTTTTACCCTTTCGAGGCGCGGCCGGGACCGCCATACTCGCCTCGCGAACCTTGCCCCGCCCCGCCCCGGGCGGCGCGCCCCGAACCTTCGAAGCGTCACGGATCCTGTTCCCATGCCGCGAGACCGGCTCTACCCCACCCTCGAGGCGCGCAAGAGCGGACGCCTGCCGGTCGAACCGCCGCACGAGATCTATTGGGAGGAGGCGGGCAGGCCGGACGGCGTGCCGGTCTGCTTCCTGCACGGCGGCCCCGGCGCGGGGACCAGCGCGGGCCACCGCCGCTTCTTCGACCCCGCCCACTACCGCATCGTGCTGCACGACCAGCGCGGCGCCGGCCGCTCGACCCCCAGCGCCTGCGTCGAGAAGAACGACACCCAGCGCCTGGTCGCCGACATCGAGGCGCTGCGCCGCCATCTCGGCATCGAGCGCTGGATCGTCTTCGGCGGCAGCTGGGGCTCGAGCCTGGCGCTCGCCTATGCCGAGACCCATCCCAGCCAGGTGATCGCGCTGGTGCTGCGCGGCGTCTTCCTGTGCCGCAAGGCGGAGGTCGAGTGGTTCCTCTTCGGCATGGGCCGCTTCTTCCCCGAAGCGCACGCCGCCTTCCTCGGCTTCCTGCCGGAGGCGGAGCGGGGCGATCCGCTCACGGCCTACTACCAGCGCCTGATCGACCCGGAACCCGGCGTGCACGGGCCCGCCGCCACGGCCTGGAGCCGCTACGAGGCGGAATGCTCCACTCTGCTGCCGAACCGCGACAGCGTGCAGTCGCTGACCCGCTCAGACGTGGCGCTGCCGCTGGCCCGGCTGGAGGCGCACTATTTCGTCAACGGGCTGTTCCTGGAGGAGGGGGCACTGCTGCGCGACGCCGAGCGGCTGCACGGCATCCCCGGCGCCATCGTGCAGGGACGCTACGACGTGGTCTGCCCGCCCTGGAGCGCGCACGAGCTGGCCACGCTCTGGCCCGACGTGCGCCTGACCCTCGTGCCCGACGCCGGCCATTCCGCGACCGAACCCGGCATCGCCATCGGCCTCGTCAACGCGATGGAACGCTTCAAGACGCTGGCGCGCTGACGCGGGCCCCTCCCGACCTCCCCGGTGAAGGGGGCGGAGGCGCTCACTCCTTCAGCAACCCCTTCAACCGGTAGAGCGTCTCGAGCGCCTCGCGCGGGGTGAGGTCGTCGGGGTTGAGGTCGGCGAGCGCCCGTTCGGCCTGCGACGGGCCCTGCTCGGCGGCCGCGGCGGGCCGCGCCGGGCCGCTGGCCGCACGGAACAGCGGCAGATCGTCGACAAGCCGCGTGACGGCGCCCGACTGCTCGCCGGCCTCCAGCGCGTGCAGCACTTCCTCCGCCCGGGCGACGACGCTCTCGGGCAGGCCGGCCAGCTTCGCCACATGGATGCCGTAGCTGCGATCGGCGGCACCTTTCGCCACCTCGTGCAGGAAGACGACCCGGCCCTCGAATTCCTTCACCCGCATGGCATGCGGGGCGAGCGCGTCGAGCCGTTCGGCGAGCGCCGTCAACTCGTGATAGTGGGTCGCGAAGAGGGCGCGCGCCTGCGAGCCCTCATGCAGATGCTCGACGCAGGCCCAGGCGATGGAGAGCCCGTCGAAGGTCGCCGTGCCGCGCCCGATCTCGTCCAGGATCACCAGCGACCGGCGGCTCGCCTGATTGAGGATGGTCGCGGTCTCCACCATCTCGACCATGAAGGTGGAGCGCCCCCGCGCCAGATCGTCGGCCGCGCCGACCCGGCTGAAGAGGCGGTCGACCGCGCCGATCCGGGCCGCGGCGGCGGGCACATGGCAGCCGGCCTGCGCCAGGATCGCGATCAGCGCGTTCTGGCGCAGGAAAGTTGACTTGCCCGCCATGTTGGGGCCGGTCAGCAGCCACAGCCGCCGCGCGCGCGAGAGGTCGCAGTCGTTGGCGACGAAGGGCTCCGGATCGGCCTGGGCGGCGAGCGCGGCCTCGACCACCGGATGGCGGCCGCGCTCGATTTCGAAATCGAGGCTTTCGTCGACCTGCGGGCGGCAGTAGTTGCGCGTCTCCGCCAGGTCCGCCAGCGCGGCGGCGAGGTCGAGCCGCGCGATCGCAGAGGCGGCATCCGCGATCGCATCGGCGCGGGCGACGGCCTCCGCCACCAGCTCCTCGAACAGCTCCAATTCGACGGCGACCGCCTTCTCGCCCGCCTCCGCGATGTCGCGGGCGAGCTCGTTCAGCTCCACGCTGGTGTAACGCACGGCGTTCGCCATCGACTGGCGGTGGATGAAGGGCTCGCGCTCCATCTTCTCGGCGTTCTTCGCCGTCACCTCGATGAAGTAGCCCAGCACATTGTTGTGCTTGATCTTGAGCGTCTCGACGCCCGCCTCCTGGCGGTAGCGCGCCTCCAGATTGGCGATCAGGCGGCGCCCCTCGTCGCGCAGCCGTACCAGCTCGTCGAGCCGGGCCGCATATCCGGCGGCGATGAAGCCACCGTCGCGCGCGGCCGGCGGCAGCTCGGGCTTGAGCGCGCGGGCGAGCCGGTCGACCTGCTCGGCATGCTGGCCCAGATCCTCGAGCGCGGCGGCCACCTCCTCCGGCGGCGCGTCGGCTGCGCCGGCGGCGAGCGCGCGGATCTCGGCGGTCAGCGCCAACCCGTCGCGTAAGGCGGCCAGGTCGCGCGGGCTGCCGCGCCCCAGCGTGAGCCGCGAGAGCGCGCGCTCCAGATCCGGCGCGCCGCGCAGCAGTTCGCGCAAGTCCGCGCGCAGCCGCGTCTCTCCGAGGAAGAAGTCGGTGGCGTCGAGCCGCCGCGCGATCGCCGCCGGCTCGGTCAAGGGCGCGGAGAGCCGCTCGGCCAGGAGCCGCGCGCCGGCCCCCGTCACCGTGCGGTCGATGGTGGCGAGCAGGCTGCCCCGCCGGTCGCCCGAGAGCGTGCGCGTCAGCTCCAGATTGCGCCGCGTCGCCTGGTCGATCTCCATCAGCGCGCCGGCCGCGACGCGCCGGGGCGCGGTCAGCCGCGGCAGGCGGCCGACCTGGGTCAGCTCGAGATAATCGACCAGCGCGCCCAAGGCCGCCAGCTCGGCCCGGCCGAAGGCGCCGTAGGCGTCGAGCGCGTCGACCTCGAAGAGCTGCTTGAGGCGCCGCTCGGCATTGACCGAATCGAAGCGGCTGTCGGGCAGGGTCTGCAGCGTCTCGCGCCAGTCGCCCAAGGTCTCGGCGAGCGCCTCGGCCAGCCCCTCGCTCGGGCCCGCCAGCTTCTCCGGCGCCAGGATCTCGCCCGGATCGATGCGCGCCAGCGCGGCCGCCAGCGCGGCCGCCGCCACCGGCTGGCAGGCGAGTTCGCCCGTCGACATGTCGCACCAGGCGAGCGCGAGCTCCGCCCGTTCGCCGCCGCCGGCGCGGGCCAGCGCGGCGAGGTAATTGTGCCGGCGGGAATCGAGCAGCGTGTCCTCGGTCAGCGTGCCCGGCGTCACCACGCGCACGATCTCGCGGGCGACGACGGATTTCGCGCCGCGTTTCTTGGCCTCCGCCGGGTCCTCGGTCTGCTCGCACACCGCGACGCGGAAGCCCTGCTTGATGAGGCGCGAGAGATAGCTTTCCGCCGCATGCACCGGCACGCCGCACATCGCGATCGGCTCGCCCTTGTGCTGGCCGCGCTTGGTCAGCGTGATGTCGAGCGCGGCCGCCGCCTTGCGCGCATCCTCGAAGAACAGCTCGTAGAAATCGCCCATCCGGTAGAACAGCAGCGCATCCGGATGCTGGTCCTTGATGGCGAGATACTGCGCCATCATCGGCGTCACCTTGCCCGCGTCGGCGGTGGGCGCGGCAGGGGGCGCGTCGGTCTCCTCGGGGGCGGCGGCGGGCTGATCCATGGCGGCGGACAGCGTAATGGTCGGGCCGGCGCGCTTCAACGCAAAGGGCGCCTACCGACGCCGGCGCAGCATCCGCTTGATCTCGCCGAGGTTCGCGGCACCGAGCGCTTGCGCGGCCAGGAAATAGGTGACGGCCCCGCCTGCGACCAGCAGCGCCAGCGCCGGGATGCGCGCGGCCGTCCCCCCGGCAAGCCAGGGGTCGAGCGCCATCGCGCCCCCGACCAGCGCGGCGGCCATCAGCGCGGCGGCGAGCACCATCCGCAGGCCGCGGTCGATCAGCCGCCGGTCGGCCTGGAACAGCCCGCGGCGCGCCAACAACAGCGCCAGCGTGCCCGCATTGGCCCAGGCGGTGATCGCGGTGGCGAGCGCGATGCCGGCATGTTTGAGCGGACCCATCAGGAGAAGCGCGAGCGCGATATTGAGCACCACCGCGCTGGCCGCGACGACGACCGGGGTCTTGGTATCCTCGCGTGCCCAGAAGCCGGGCGAGAGCGCCTTGATCAGCACGTAGGCCGGCAGGCCGATGGCGAAGGCGCGCAGCGCATCCGCCGTCGCGGCCGCCGCCTCCGCGCCGAAGGCGCCGCGCTGGAACAGCACGGTGACGATCGGGTCCGGCACGGCGACGAGCGCGGCGGCCGCCGGCAGGGTCAGCAGCAGCGAAACTTCGAGCGCGCGGTTCATGCTCTCCCCGGCGGCCGCGATCTCCCCCGCCTTGAGTTGGCGCGACAAGAGCGGCAAGAGCGCGATGCCGACCGCGACGCCGACGACGCCGAGCGGCAGCTGGTTCACCCGGTCGGCGTAGTAGAGGTAGCTAACCGAGCCCTCGGCGAGGAAGCTCGCCAGCACGTCGCCGATCATCACGTTGATCTGCACCACGCCGGCGCCGACGACCCCCGGCACCATCAGCACGACGAGGCGCTTCACCCCGGGCGTCATGCGCGGGCGCGGCACGCGCGGCAGCAGACCGGCGCGCTTCGCCGCGAGCGCCAGCATCGCGAACTGCAGGGCGCCGGCGAGCGCGACGCCGTAGGCCAGCCCCGGGCCCGGCGCGGTCACCAGGTCGAAATGGATCAGCGCCAAGGCCGAGATCAGCACGAGGTTCAGCAGGATCGGCGCCGCCGCCGCCGCGCCGAAGCGGCCGTTCGCGTTGAGGACGCCGGCCAGCAGGGCCGAGAGCGTCATGAAGAGCAGATAGGGAAAGGCGATGCGGCCGAGCTCGATGGTGAGCTGGAACTTCACCGGATCGTCGCGGAAGCCCGGCGCGATCGCCGTCATGATCCAGGGCATGGCGCCCATGGCGAGGATCGTGAGGCCCACCATGAAGAGGGTGAGCGCGCCCGCCACCTCGCCCGCGAAGCGGGTCGCGACCTCGGGCCCCGCCGGCGTGTCCGGGGCGTCGTCCGGCCCGCGCTCGAGCCGCCTGGAATAGAGCGGCACGAAGGCGGCGTTCATCGCCCCCTCGCCGAACAGGCGCCGGAACAGGTTCGGGAACTTGAAGGCGATGAAGAAGGCGTCGGTCACCATCCCGGCGCCGAGCACGTTGGCGATCGTCACATCCCGGACGAACCCCAGGATGCGGCTTCCCATGGTCCACCCGCCGACGGTGGCGATCGCGCGAAACAAGGCCATGGGGCGCCCTTACACCGAGTCGCCGCCTCCCCGCCAGCCCGGGCCGCTTGACCCGGCGCGGCGTTTCGCGGTCTCCTTGTTCCCGGCATGATCATCAATCGCGAGCCCGAGCCCGCCCATTGGCGGCAGGCCGGCGGGGGCGGCAGCCCCACGCCGGGGCTCGCGCTGAGGCTGGCGCTGCCGGCCCTGGCGGCCGTCGGCTGCTATCTGGTCGCCCGTTTCCTGTTCGAGCTGTGGATCGTGCGCGCGGGCGCCGGCGCGGATCCTGAGGCGCTCGCCCGCGGGCGGGAAAGCGCGGCGATCCTTTCCCTCTGGCTCGCCTGCGGGGTGGCGCTCCTCGGGCTGATGACGGATCGGCGCTGCCGCGCCTGGGCGCGAATCTTCAGCTGGCCGGTGCTGGGCGCGAGCGGCCCGGACGGGCCGCGTACCGTGCTGCGCCATCTGGCGGTGATCGCGCTCCTCTGCCTCACCCTCTACGCGGTCGAGGTGGTGCTCTTGAAGCGTTGGATGGCGCCGGTTCTGGCCCGCGCGCCGGAGCTCGCCGCCTGCGGCGGCGGCTGGGACTGCCGGCAGCTGGAGGCGGCGCTGGTGCGCGGCCTGGACGCGGCGGCCACGCGCTTCGCCTGGACGCATGTGGCGCTCTTCATCGCCCTCGGCGCGGCCATCGCCTTCTGGGCGCGGCGCGCGCGCTCGGTGCGCCGGCTGATGTTCTCCACCCTGCACGGGATCTTCTTTTTCCACCGGCTCGACATCTACGCCGTCGTCGCGCTGGCGCAGTTGAGCCTGCTGACCGTGCTGGCGGCGGCGGTGCGCGGATCGCTCGTGCTGCATGCGCCGGAGCTGCTCGACAGCGCGGCGAGCGCCGCGCCGACGCTCGCCGCGATGTTCGCGGGCGGCCTCGACAACCCGATGCTGACGGCCGTCTTCGCGACCGGGCTCGTCTTCAGCCTGGGCGTCTATGGGGGCTGCTACCTGCGGCTCGCCTCGCCCTATCATTCGCTGCTGGAGGCGCAGCGGCTCGACGGCTAGAGGCCGGGCCGCGATGGGGCGATCGTGATCGGCGCGTGAGGCGGTTGTGATCGCCCGCCCCCTCGCCTCGGAAGGCGCGAGGGCGTAGGGTCGAAGCACCCGGTTTCGGGGACGGGAGACGAAGGAGATTTGGGGCGATGCAGGGCATGATGGATCCGCGCGGCGTGCCGCTGAGTGCGGCGGACCCGAGCCTGATGGAGGCGCTGGAGCGCGCGCACGCGCTCGCGCTCGGCTTCGAGGGCGATCCGGTGGCGGAGATCGACGCGGCGCTGGAACAATCGCCCGATTTCGTCATGGGCCATCTCTTCAAGGCCGGGATGCTGACCCAGGCGATGGAGACGCGGGTCTACCAGCCCATGGTCGCGGCGCTGGAGGCGGCGGAGGCGATGGCGGATCGCGCCAACGAGCGCGAGCGCGGCCACATGGCGGCGATCCGCGCCTGGATCGAGGGCGACTTCACCCGCGCCTGCGACCATTGGGACGCGGTGCTGGTCGACCATCCGCGCGACTTGCTGGCCCTGCAGCTCGCCCATCTCTCCGACGTGCTGCTGGGCGACACGGTCAACCAGCGCGACCGGGTGGCGCGCGTTCTGCCGGAATGGCACGAGGGCATCCCCGGCTATGGCTGGGTGCTCGGCTTCTACGCCTTCGGGTTGGAGGAGAACCGCGATTTCGGCCGGGCGGAGGAGATGGGTCGGCGCGCGGTCGCGCTCAATCCCAAGGACGCCTATGCGATCCACGCCGTCGCCCACGTCCACGAGATGACCGGCCGCCAGGAAGGCGGCATCTGGTGGATGACCAGCCGACGCGAGGATTGGGCCCCGGGCAATTTCGCCAATCACCTGTGGTGGCACCTCTCGCTCTTCCATCTCGATATCGGCGAGATCGACCGGGTGCTGGAGATCTACGACCGCCATCTGCGCGGCGGCCCGGCCGAGGAGGACCGCTATCAGGAGCTCGACGCCGCGGCGCTGCTCTGGCGGCTCTCGCTCTACGGCTACGATGTCGGCGCGCGCTGGCACGAGCTCGCCGACAAGTGGGCGCCGGCCGCGACCGACAGCCTCTACGCCTTCAACGATGTGCATGCGATGATGACTTTCGTCGCCGACCAGCGCGACGATCTGGCCGGCGAGGTGCTGAGCGCCGCCGAACGCCATGTGCAGCGCGGCCAGGACGACAATGTCGCGATGACGCGCGAGGTGGGCCTTCCCTTCTGCCGGGCGCAGCAGGCCTTCGCCAAGGGCCACTACGAGGAGGCGGTCGAGCGCCTGCTGCCGATCCGCTACCAGACCCACAAGCTGGGCGGCAGCCACGCGCAACGCGACGTGATCGCGATGACGCTGATCGAGGCATGCTTGCGCGCCGGGCGCTACCGGCTCGCCCGCACGCTGATCAACGAGCGCATCGCCTTGAAGCCGACCAGCCCGCAGAGCTGGAAGATGCTGGCCCGCGCGCGCCAGGGCGCCGGCGACGCGCTGGGGGCCCGCAAGGCCCGCGCGCGGGCCGCCAGCCTGTTCGCCCACGCGCCGTCGGGGGAGGGCCTTTAACCCTTCGTATCGGCAAGACCCCGTCCGACGGCACGGCCGGCGCGATCGCAATCCTCCCTGCCCACGCATCGGTCCGTGAAAAGTCCATTACGCAAATTGTGTAATATTTGACATTTCCTGAACGTCAAACGAGCCCATGGTGCTTTCAGCTGGCAAGATGGAGGCCGGCTGTCGGCCGGTTGCGGCGTCAGGCGCCCCCGAGGCAGCCCTCGAACGCGTCCGCCATCGCGGCGAGCAGCGTCTCGTAATGGTTGGGCCCCGCCGGGATGTCGGCGCCGATCGGGTCGAGCACGCCGCGGCGCGCGCCCGTGCCCTCGACGACGGTGGCCACGATCGCCGGGTCGAACTGCGGCTCGGCGAAGACGCAGGCCGCCCCCTCCTCGACGATCGCGGCGCGCAGCTCGGCGATGCGCCGGGCGCCGGGCGGGATCTCGGGGTCGAGCGCGACCACGCCCGCCGCGTCGAGGCCGGTGAAGCGCTCGAAATAGCGATAGGCGTCGTGGAAGACGACGTAGCGCCGGTCGCGAAGCGGGGCGAGGCGGGCGCGGATCTCGTCCGCCACCCTGGCGATCCGCTCGGCCAGCGCTTCGGCGTTGGTGCGATAGACCGCGGCGTTCGCCGGATCGACCTCGGTGAGCCGGGCGGCGATCGCGCGGGCCGCGGCGACGGCGTTCGCGGGATCGAGCCACAGGTGGCTGTCCACCGCGCCATGCGCGTGGTCGTGCCCGACCTCGTCGTCGGGATGCGCGTCGCGCGCATGATCGTGCCCGTGTCCGTCCTCGTGTCCGTCCTCGTGTCCGTCCTCGTGTCCGTCCTCGTGTCCGTCCTCGGCGCCGGGGTCCGCTTCGTCCGCATCGCCCGTCTCGGCGCCGCGGTAGGGCAAGGTCGAAATGCCGGGCGCGGAGACCAGCGGCAGAGAGACCGACCCCCTCGCCATCGTCTTCAGCGCGCGGTCGATATAGGGCTCGAAGGCGGGGTCGATCCACACCGTCAGCTCGGCCGCCGCCAGCGCGCGCGCGTCCGACGGTTTCAGCGCGTAGCCGTGCGGCGAGGCCGCGCCCTCGACGATCAACTCCGGCGTGCCGACCCCCTGCATGACCGCGGCGACCAGCCCGTGCACCGGCTTGATCGAGGCGACGACGCGCGGCCCGTCGGCCGCCGCCCCCGGACGCGCGACGGCGAGCGCGAGCAGCAGCGCGAGCGCGCCGGCGCGGAAAACAAACCTTGACGACAGGCGGCCCATGGGACGATTCTCCGACTCCGAATGTGATGTTATCTTATAACAACAGCGCCGGCCCGCTATAGCCGGTGGCGATGCGATCCGCAAGGGGGACGATTTCCCCGCGACGGAGGAAAGCGCGAGGCATGAGCGAACCCGCCCTGATCGATCCCGCGCCCCGGGCCGGATCCGAACCCGCGGCGGCGCGACCGCTGATCGAGGCGACGGGCATCGGCGTGCGGCGCGACGGGCGCTGGCTGATCCGACACGTGGATCTGACCATCCGCCCGCGCGAGATCGTCACCCTGATCGGCCCCAACGGCTCGGGCAAGAGCACGACGGCGCGCACCGCGCTCGGCCTGATCCCGCCCGACGAGGGCACGGTGGAACGGGCGGCCGACCTCACCGTCGGCTACGTGCCGCAGACGCTCGCGATCGACTGGACGCTGCCGCTGACGGTCGCGCGGCTGATGCGGCTCACCGCCCGACCGAGCGACGCGGCGATCGCCGCCGCCCTGGAGCGGGTCGGGATCGCCCATCTGGCGGGCGCGCATGTCCAGCATCTCTCCGGCGGGGAGTTCCAGCGGGCGCTCTTGGCCCGCGCGATCGTGCGATCGCCCGACCTTCTGGTGCTGGACGAGCCGGTGCAGGGCGTCGACTTCTCCGGCCAGGTGGCGATCTACGATCTGATCCGGACGATCCGGGACGAGACCGGCTGCGGCATCCTGATGATCAGCCACGATCTGCACGTGGTGATGGCGGACACCGATTCCGTGCTCTGCCTCAACGGCCATGTCTGCTGCCGCGGCAGCCCGCAATCGGTGATCGAGAGCCCGGAATATCTCCAGCTTTTCGGCAAACGCGCGGCGGAGACGCTGGCGATCTACCGCCACCATCACGACCACGCCCACCGGCCGGACGGCAGCGTCGTGCCGCGCGGCGAGCGCCCCGCGCAGGCCGATCCCCATCACGCACACGATTGCGGGCACGATCATGAGTGAGGATTTCTTCCTGCGCGCGCTCTTGGCCGGCATCGGGCTCGCGCTGATGACCGGGCCGCTCGGCTGCTTCGTCGTCTGGCGGCGCATGGCCTATTTCGGCGACACGATGGCGCACAGCGCGCTGCTCGGCATCGCGATCGCCTTCCTCATCGAGATCGAGCCGATGGCCGGCGTCTTCGCGGTCGGCGTGCTGGTCGCCCTCGTCCTCGTCTTCCTGGAGCGGCGCGGCGCGCTCTCGACCGACGCGCTGCTCGGCATCCTGGCCCATTCGACGCTGGCGCTCGGCCTCGTCATGGTGGCGGCGATGCCCTGGGTCAGGGTCGATCTAACCGGGCTGCTGTTCGGCGACATCCTGGCGGTCTCGTCCCGCGACGTGGCGGCGATCTATGTCGGCGGCGCGGCGGTGATCGCCGGGCTGATCCGGCTCTGGCGGCCGCTGCTCGCCGGCACGGTCAATCCGGAGCTGGCCGCCGCCGAGGGGCTGCATCCCGAACGCGCGCGCCTGCTCTTCATGCTGCTGATGGCCGGCGTGATCGCGCTCGCCATGAAGCTCGTCGGCATCCTGCTGATCACGTCGCTGCTGATCATCCCGGCGGCGACGGCGCGGCGCTTCGCATCCTCGCCGGAGGCGATGGCGGGGATCGCGGCCGGCCTCGGCGCGCTCGCCGTGGCGCTCGGGCTGTTCGGCTCGCTCGAATGGGATACGCCGTCCGGGCCCTCGATCGTGGTGGCGGCGCTCGCGCTGTTCCTGATCAGCCTGCTGCCCAGCGGCGCGCGCCGCATCGGCCGCGCGGCCAAGGATGTGGGAGGCGGGGTGCGATGAGCGCACGCGATCCGGGACCCGAGCTCAGCCGCAACGAGACGCTGGTGCTCCACGCGCTGGAGCAGGTGGAAGGCCCGCTCAGCGCCTATGCGATCCTCGACCAGCTGCGCGATGAGGGCCTGCGCGCGCCGATGCAGGTCTATCGCGCACTGGAGAAGCTGGTGGCGAGCCGGCGCGTGCACCGGCTGGAGACCCTCAATGCCTATGTCGCCTGCTGCCACGCCCACCGGCATGAGGGCGCCGTCGTCTTCGCCATCTGCGACGGCTGCGGCGAGGTCGTCGAATGGTCGGACGAGGCGGTGGAGAGCCGGCTGGACGCCCAGGCCGGCGCCCATGATTTCCGGATCGAGAGCGCGATCGTCGAGCTGCGCGGTACCTGCGCCGCCTGCCGCGCCGGCGCGTAGGGCGGTCCGGAACGCGAAACCCCCGCCCGTCCGACAGGACAGGGGCGGGGGCTTCCCGGAATTGGGGATCTCGGGGTGCGGGTCCGCGTTACGCCAGCAGGCTGCGCAGCATCCAGGCGGTCTTCTCGTGCACCTGCATGCGCTGGGTCAGCAGGTCGGCGGTCGGCTCGTCGCCCGCCTTCTCGGCGACCGGGAAGACCTGGCGCGCCGTGCGGGCCACCGTCTCGTGCCCGTCGACCAGCTGGCGGATCATCTCCTTGGCCTCGGGGTGACCGGTCTCTTCCTCGATGCTGGTCAGCTCGGCGAAGGCCTTGTAGGAGCCCGGCGCGAACTGGCCGAGCGCACGGATGCGTTCCGCGATCTCGTCGACGGCGGTGGCGAGCTCGGTATACTCCTCCTCGAACATGGCGTGGAGGGTGTGGAACATCGGGCCCGTCACGTTCCAATGGAAGTTGTGGGTCTTGATGTAGAGCGTGTAGCTGTCGGCCAGCACGCGGCTCAGCCCGTCGGCGATCTCCGTGCGCTCGTCCTTCTTCAGACCGATATCGATATCCATGATCGTCCTCCGTTCGAGTTCGGTTGAACCTATCGTTAACTCCGAAATGATAGATAAGGACGATTTCAAACGCTTCAAGGATTCTTTAGAAGAATTCTAAAAATATCAGCCTTCCTCCGCCTCGCGCAGGGATTCGAGCCGCAGCCACTCCTCCTCGGCGGCCGCGAGCGCCGCCTCGGCCGCGCCCAGCGCCTCGCTCGCGCGCTGGAAGGCCTCGGGATCGCGGGCGTAGAGGCCGGGGTCGGTGATCTGGTCGCGCAAGGGGGCGATCTTCGCCTCCAGCGCCTCGATCTCGCCCGGCAGCGCCTCCAGCCGGTGGCGGTCGGTGAAGCTCAGGGCCGATTTGCGTTTCGCCGGCGCCTGCTTCGCCGTCGGCCCGTCCTTCGTTCCCGCCTTCGAACCGGCGGCCGGCTGTCTCTTCGCGCTCGCCTTGCCCGCGCCGCGCTTCGCATCCTCCCAGCCGGCCCGGCCGCGCTGCGCCAGCATGTCGCTGTAGCCCCCGGCATAGGCGAGCCAACGCCCATCGCCCTCCGCATGCACCGTCGCAGTCACCGTGCGGTCGAGGAAATCGCGGTCGTGGCTGACCAGCAGCACGGTGCCCGGATGATCCGCGATCATCTCCTGCAGCAGATCGAGCGTCTCGAGGTCGAGATCGTTGGTCGGCTCGTCCAGCACCAACAGGTTGGCGGGCCGGGCCAGCGCGCGCGCCAGCATGAGGCGACCGCGCTCCCCGCCCGACAGCTTGCCGATCGGCGTGCCCGCCTGGTTCGGCTGGAACAGGAAGTCGCGCATGTAGCTCATCACGTGGCGGCGCTCGCCGCCGATCGTCACCCACTCCCCCTCGCCGGCGAGCGCCTGGGCGAGCGTCACCGTCGGCTTCAGGCTCGCCCGCATCTGGTCGAGCGTCGCGATCTCCAGCTTGGCTCCAAGCGTGACCGTCCCCTCGTCGGGCGCGAGGTCGCCGGTCAGCAGCCGGATCAGCGTCGTCTTGCCCGCCCCGTTCGGCCCGACGATGCCGATCCGGTCGCCGCGCAGGACGCGCAGCGAGACGTCGCGCACCACCGCGCGGCCGTCGAAGGCCTTGGAGATTCCCTTCGCCTCGATCACCCGCTTGCCGGATGTCGGCCCCTCGCCGGCGGTCAGGGTCATGGCGCCGGTCGGGCCGATCTGCTCGCGCCGTTCGGCGCGCAGCTTCTGCAGGTTGCGCAGCCGGCCCATGTTGCGCTTGCGCCGGGCGGTCACGCCCTTGTGCAGCCACTCGGTCTCCTGCTCGATCTTCTTGGCGAGGCGCCGACGCTCCTCCGCCTCCTCGGCCAGGATCTTCTCGCGCCAATCCTCGAACTGCGCGAATCCCCCCTCCATGCGCCGGGCGATGCCGCGGTCGAGCCAGACGACGGCCTCGGCCAGGGTCTCCAGGAACCGGCGGTCGTGACTCACCAGCACCAGGGCCGCGCCGAGGCGCTTCAGTTGCCCCTCCAGCCACTCGATCGTCGGCAGGTCGAGATGGTTCGTCGGCTCGTCCAAGAGCAGGATATCCGGCCGCGCGGCCAGCACGCGGGCGAGCGCGGCGCGCCGCTTCTCCCCGCCCGAGAGCGGGCCCGGGTCGGCCGCCGGGTCGAGGCCCAGCCGCTCCAGCAGCGGCAGCGCGCGGTGCGCGCCATCCGTCGCGTCCAGCCCGTCGGCGACGTAGTCGAGCACGGTCTCGAAGCCCGTGAGGTCCGGCTCCTGCGGCAGGTAGCGCACGGTGCGGCCGGGCTGCACGAAGCGCTCGCCGCCATCCGGCTCGATCGCGCCGGCGGCGATCTTCAAGAGCGTCGACTTGCCGGACCCGTTGCGCCCGACCAGCGCCACCCGCTCGCCGGGCGCCACCATCAGCGCGGCCCCGTCGAGCAGCGGCGTGTCGCCCAGCGTCAGGTGGATGTCGGAAAGGGTCAGGACCGGTGGCGCCATGATGGCCCCGGGTCTACTGCGCCGCGCGGGCGCGGGCAAGGGGATCGGCATCGTCGCGCGTCGGTCGGTTTCGGTCGAATAGAGATTCAATTTCGGCGATTAATTTGGCACTCTCACCGGATAGACGTGTCCCACCGGGACGCCGCTCGCCCCGACGCGCCAGGACGGCCCCCGGGAGTGGCGAAGATCTCTCCTCGGAGGTGCGATCATGACTCTCGGTACGCTTCGCCAGACCCCGCAGCAGGCGATGGCCAACACGATCTACTATCTCGAGCCGTCCCAGGCGGTGACGGTCCCGACGCGCTGCGTCGTCGGGCAGCAGGGCAGCCAGCACCCCCAGGCCTTCTGCGTGCTGACGATGGTCGCGGCGCCCGGCGTCGGGATCGACTATTTCTTCCCCTACCGGCACGGGGTTCCGCAGGGCATGACGGTCCCCGCCAATCCGATGCGAGGCGCCATCGCGATCACCACCGGCATGAACGGCTGCGCCCTGGAGGTCGTCTTCAAGAACGGCAATTACGTCTTCTACCACGACCGCAACGCCAGCTCGATGGGCTCGGTCGCCGTGCCCGGCGGGGTGGGGACGATCTGCTGCCGCATCGGCCCGGACAGCTATTGGGACGCCACCTGGGCCAACCAGGTCTTCTCCCAGCAGCAGGTGCCGCAGTACCAGTTCGTCTGCGTCTTCGTCGGGAACTTCTGGCATGTCGGCTGTTTCCGCGTCGCCTCGAACAACGCCGGGACCGTGGTGCACAGCGGCGGCCCCGGGCTGGGGCCCAACATCGGCAGTTCCTATGTCGGCTATTTCAACCAGTCGATCCGGCTGATGCGGCCCTGAGGCACGGTGCCGGACTAGCGCTTCGCCCGGTTCGCGGAGGATGGCTCCGTCGATGGCTCCTCCCCCGCCGGCCGGTCCGCCTCGTCATCCTCGATCGCGCGCCAGGCGGCGCCGTCGAGGTCGTTGTACTGGCCGGACTTGAGCGACCAGAGGAAGGCGGCGAGGCCGATCAGCCCCAGCAACAGGGCGGCGGGGATCAGGATCACCAGATGGTTCACGCCGCCGCCTCCCCGCTTTCCCGGACCGCCGGGCGTGGCGCCTCGGCGGGCGTCGGCGCCCCGGCGCGGCCCGGGCCGCCCCAGTTGAGGCGCAGCGCGTTGGCGATGACGACGATCGACGAGCCCGACATCGCGAGCGCGGCGACCAGCGGGCTCGCGTAGCCCGCAACGGCGAGCGGGATCGCGACCAGATTGTAGAGCGCGGCCAGCGCGAAATTCTGGAAGACGAGGCGCTTCGCCCCGCGCGCGACGCCGACGGCGGCGACCACCGCGTCGAGCCCGCCATGCAGGAAGACGAAATCGGCGGCCCGCCGACCGATATCGGCCGCCGTGCCCGGCGCGATCGAGGCGTCCGCCGCCTGCATCGCCGGCGCGTCGTTGAGGCCGTCTCCGACCATCAGCACGCGGTGGCCGCCGGCCTGCAGCGCGCGGATATGGGCGATCTTGTCGGCGGGCGTCAGCCCCGCCCGCCAGCGCGCCGCGCCCAGCGCGCGGGCCGTCGCCGCGACGCTTTCGCGCGCGTCGCCGGACAGGATCTCGGGCGCGAGGCCCTCCGCCTCCGCCCAGGCGAGCGTGCCGGCCGCCCCCGGCCGGGGCGCGTCCTGGAAGCGGAAGCGGGCGAGCACCGCGCCATCGCGCGCCAGCACGACGCCGCTCGGGCTCGCATCGGTGTCCGCGCCGTCGGCCCAGCCCGGCCGGCCGAGGCGGATTTCCCGGCCGTCACGGTCGCGGGCCGAGAGGCCGAAGCCCGGCGCCTCGGCGATCTCGCTCAGCGGGAAGGCGTCCGACGGGTCGAGCCCGGCGGCCTCGGCCGCCTGAACCAGCGCCTTGGAATAGGGATGGCGGCTCTGGCGCGCCAGCGCGGCGGCGAGCGTCAGCGCCGCCGGATCGTGCGCCGCCGGCTCGGCCAGGCGCGGCGTGCCGGCGGTCAGCGTGCCGGTCTTGTCGAAGAGGATGCGGTCGATCTCGGCGAGCCGCTCGAGCCCCGCCCCGTCGCGCAGCAGCACGCCGCCGCGGAAGAGGCGCCCGGCCGCCACCACCTGCACGATCGGCACGGCGAGGCCCAGCGCGCAGGGGCAGGTGATGATCAGGACCGCGATCGCGGTCGTCAGCGCCCAGTACCAGTCGCCGCCGAGGATCCCCCAACCGAGGAAGGTCGCGAGCGCCACCAGATGCACCGCCGGCGCGTAGATCTCCGCCGCCCGGTCGGCGATCCGGCGGAAGCGGGGATTGGCGCCCTCGGCCGCCTCCAGCATCGCGGTCATCTCGGCCAGGAAGGAGGCGGCGGCGGGTTTCACCGCTTCCAGCGTCAGCGCGCCGGAGAGGTTGAGGGCGCCCGCCGGCAGTTCGATGCCGGGCGTGGCCTGGACCGGCACGCTCTCGCCGGTCGCGATGGCGCAATCGACGTCGCCGGCCCCCTCCATGACGCGGGCATCGACCGGCACCCGGTCGCCGGCGGCGAGGAACAGCCGATCGCCGGCGGCGATCTCGGTCAAGGGCTTCCAGAACCGCCGCCCGTCGGCGTCGATCGCGGTCGCGCCCTGCGGCGCCATCCGGGCGAGGCCCGAGGCGGCGCTGCGCGCGCGCTCGCGCATCACATGGTCGAGCGTGCGTCCGATCAGCAGGAAGAAGAGCAGCGTCACCGAGGCGTCGAAATAGGCCTCCGCCCCCTGCTGCCAGGTCTCGTAGAGGCTGAGCCCCACCGCCAGCAGCACGGCGAGCGAGATCGGCACGTCCATCGTCAGCCGCCGGCGCATCAGCGCGGCCGCCGCCGGCCGGAAGAAGGCCTGGCCGGAATAGGCGACCGCCGGGATCGCGATCAGCGCCGAGATCCAGTGGAACAGGTCGCGCGTCGTGCCCTCCGCCCCCGACCAGACGGAGACCGAGAGCAGCATGATGTTGCCGGCCGCGAAGCCGGCGACGCCGAGCTGCAGCAGCAGCCGCTTCAAGGCCGGGTCGCCGGCCGCGCTCTCGGCGTCGATCGCGTGCGCCTCGTAGCCGAGCCGCTCCAGCGCGGCGAGCACGCCCTGCGGGTCGGCCTTGGCGCGGCGCCAGGTGACGGCGAGCCGCTTGGTGGAGAGGTTGACCCGCGCGCCCTGCACGCTGGGAAGCGCCCCCACCGCCTTCTCGATCGCCCGGATGCAGCCGCCGCAATGCACCGAAGGGACGGCGAAATGGGTCTCGACCACGCCGTCGCCCAACTCGCGGCTGCCGGCCAGCAGGCTTTCCCGCCGCGCGGCCTCGCCCGGCGCGCTGGCCGGGCCGGCGCCCGGGGCGCCGGGAGAGCCGCCGTCGCGCTCGGGCAGGCAGCAGCTCATCGCGCGGCCTCCTGCCCGTCGGCCGCGGGGACGCTGAGCCGGTAGGTCAGATGCCAGTCGGGCTCGCCCGCGCGCTCGGCGCGCACGGTCACCTGCCAGAGACCGGCCTCCAGATCGTCCGGCGCGGCGTAGCGGCCGGGCCCGGTGCGCGCCAGCTCCAGCGTGTGGTCGCGGCTCTCATGGGCGGGGCGGCCGATCTCGGCGCTCACCCGCTCGGCCAGGATCGGCGCGCCATCGGGCCCGTCGAGGCGGAAGGCGAGGCGGCCCTGCTCGTAGGAAAGCCGGCCGGTCCAGCCGCGTGCCGCCTGGCGGTCGGCGGCTTCCAGCTTCTCGTTGTAGTGCTGGCTCGCCACGTAGGAGTTCTTGACGACCAGCCCGGTCCAGGTGCCCGACGCGAAGACCGCGAGCACCGCGTTGACCGCGACGATGGTGCCGAAGAACAGCCCCAGCACCCCCAGCATGTGCCAGCCGGTGAAGCGCTCGGGCATGAAGACGCGTTTCAGCATCACTGGTCGCCTCCGGAAACGAAGCTCGCCTCATAGGCCGCGTCCTCGGAGCCGAAGATGTCGTGGACGCGGAAGGTGAAATCGACCGACGGATCGCCGAGCGCCGCCGGGTCCGTCTGCACGAAGACGCGCTGGGTGCGCAGCCGATCCGGCTCGACATCGAGGAAGACGGCCTCGCGCGGGTCGTCGGCCGAGCCCGGCATGGTGATCATCGCGCCCGGCAGCCCTTCGACGGAAAGCCGCACCGTGCGGGGCTCCGGCATCATGTTGAGGACCTTGATGGTGTAGCCGTTGCGCACGCCGCCGTCGGAGAGCGTCACGAAGCGCGGATTGCGGTCATGCAGCACGTTGAGATCGAGGCGGTCGCGGCTCGCCACGTGCCAGACCATGGCGAGCCCGATCAGCGCCCAGATCGCGAAATAGATCACCGTGCGCGGCCGCACGATGGAACGCCAGTTGGTGTGGCGCGCCTCGCCCACGATGCTGCCGTCGCCCTCATGCACGCGGCGCGGATCGATCCGCCCTTCGGCGTCCTTGGCGAGCTCCATATTGTGGTTGTAGTCGTTGAGCGTGGTGTAGCTGATCAGCCCGCGCGGCCGGCCCAGCTTGTCCATCACCTGATCGCAGGCGTCGATGCACAAGGCGCAGGTGATGCATTCGAGCTGCTGGCCGTCGCGGATGTCGATGCCCATCGGGCAGACCGCGACGCAGGCGTTGCAGTCGACGCAGTCGCCGACGCGCGCGCCCTCCTCGGCCCGCTTCTTCTGGTGGCGCGAACGCGGCTCGCCGCGCCAGTCGTTGTAGGTGACGGTCAGCGAATTCTCGTCCAGCATCGCGCCCTGGATGCGCGGCCAGGGGCACATATAGGTGCAGATCTGCTCGCGCATGTGCCCGCCGAGCGTATAGGTCGTGAAGGTCAGCACCGCGACCGTGGAATAGGCGATGCCCGCCGCCTCGCCGGTGAAGAGATCGGTGAACAGCGTCGGCGCGTCGGCGAAATAGAAGATCCAGGCGCCGCCGGTGGAGACCGCGATCAGCAGCCAGATGGCGTGCTTCACGGTGCGCTTGGCGATCTTCTCGACGCCGTAGGGCTGCTTGTCGAGGCGCATGCGCTTGTTGCGGTCGCCCTCGACCAGCCGCTCGACCCAGATGAAGAGGTCGACCCAGACCGTCTGCGGGCAGGTGTAGCCGCACCAGGCGCGGCCGACCGAGCTGGTGACGAGGAAGAGGCCGATGCCGGCCATCACCAGCATGCCGGCCACATAGTAGAATTCCTGCGGCCAGATCTCGATCATGAAAAAGTAGAAGCGCCGGTTCATCAGGTCGATCAGCACGGCCTGATCGGGCGCGAACTCGCCCCGGTCCCAGCGGATCCAGGGGGTGACGTAGTAGATGCCGAGGGTGACCGCCATGATGATCCACTTCAGGCGGCGGAAGGTGCCCTCCGCGCGCTTCGGATAGATCTTCTTCTTCGGCGCGTAGAGCGGCTGCTGCCGGTCGCGCCGGTTGACGGCCTCGACGTCGTAGACGTCGCTGACCGGCTTCACGGACGGGCTCTCCTCGGCGGTGCTCATCTATCCCGTACTTTCCCTGGACGCCGGGGGGCGGGCCGCCCCGCCCCCCGGACGCCGAACCGTTACTGGCCGCCGCCCAGCGAGTGGACGTAGACCGCAAGCTGCTTGACCGTCGACTCGCCCAGCCGGTCGACCCAGGACGGCATGACGCCGTGCTGCGGGTTCGCGATCTGGGAGACGATCTGATCGTGCTCGCTGCCATAGAGCCAGATCGCGTCCGACAGGTTGGGCGCGCCGAGCGCGGCCATCCCCTCGGCCTCGGCCCCGTGGCAGGCGGCGCAATTGTTGAGGAAGCTCTCGCTCGCCGCCTCGGCCGCCTCGGCGTCGTGGTCGAGGCCGGCCTCGCCGCGCACGTAGTGCGCCAGCTGGTCGATCTCCTCGCGGCCCAGGATCTGGTCCGCGCCGAAGGCCGGCATCATCGAGAAGCGGCTCTGGTCGTCCCCGTCATAGCGAACGCCGTGGGCGATCGTGGTGTAGATCGAGGCGAGGTCGCCGCCCCAGATCCAGGCGTCGTCATTGAGGTTCGGATAGCCGTAGCCGCCCTGCGCGCCGGAACCGTGGCACTGCGAGCAGTTGACCTTGTAAGCCGCCTGCCCGCCGGCGACGGCGAAGCGCATCAGCTGGTCGTCCTGCGGAATCTCGGTCACGTCGGTGTCCGCGATGCGCTGGACCAGATCGGCGCGGCCCGCCTCGACGGCCGCCAGCTCCTGGTTGAGCTCGGCCCGGCTGGAATAGCCGCCCACCCCCTTGGTGAAGTCGTCGATCAGCGGCACGGCCGGATAGTAGATCATGTAGCCGATCGAGAAGAGGATCGTGGCGTAGAAGATCCACACCCACCAGCGCGGCAGCGGGTTGTTGAGTTCCTGGATGCCGTCCCAGCTGTGGCCGGTGGTCTCGACGCCGGTGACCTCGTCGATTTCGGGTTTGTCACTCATCGTTCTCATGCCCTTTCGACTCGCCCTTCAAGGGGATGGCGGCCGCGTCCTTCGCCTGCTTGGCCCCGCCGGGGCGGAAGGTGAAGGCGACGATTCCGACGAACAGGACCACCAGATAGAGCAGGCCCCAGCTGTCGGCGAAATGACGGAAGCTTTCGTAATCCATGACGTGTTCCTCCCGCCTCAGCGCACGAAGTCTTCGGCCTGGTAGGCCGAGAAATCGACCAGCGTGCCGAGCATCTGCAGATAAGCGATGAGCGCGTCCATCTCCGTCAGCTCCGACGGATCGCCGTCGAAGTCTCCGGTCTTGGCCTTCGGATAGCGGGCGAGCAGGCCCGAGGTGTCGGCATTCGGGTCGGCCTGGGCCCGCAGATCCGCCGCCGCCATCTCGACCATCTCGTCGCTGTAGGGCACGCCGACCGCGCGGTTGGCCAGCAGCGTGTCCTCGATCAGGCTGGCATCGACCTCCCGGTCCAGCAGGAAGCCGTATTTCGGCATGATCGATTCCGGCACCACCGACTGCGGGTCGATCAGATGCTGGACGTGCCAGGCGTTCGAGTAGCGGTCGCCGACGCGCGCGAGGTCGGGGCCCGTACGCTTCGAGCCCCACTGGAACGGATGGTCGTACATCGACTCCGCCGCCAGCGAGTAGTGGCCGTAGCGCTCGGTCTCGTCGCGGAAGGGGCGGATCATCTGCGAATGGCAGACGTAGCAGCCCTCCCGCACGTAGATCTCGCGGCCCTTCAGCTCCAAGGGCGAGTAGGGACGCACCCCCTCGACCTTCTCGATCGTGTTGTCGAGATAGAAGAGCGGCGCGATCTCCACGATGCCGCCGACCGTGACCACCAGGAAGGAGGCCACGAGCAGGAGCGTCGCGTTCTTCTCGAGGATCTTATGCTTGTCCATGAGTGCCATGATGCGAGCTCCCCTTACTCGGCCGGCTGGGCCGCGGTGGCGGTGGCGACGATCGGCTTCTCGTCACGCACCCGCCCACGGATGGTCTGATAGACGTTGAAGGCCATGACGAGCGCGCCCGCGAGATAGAGCAGCCCGCCGAAGACCCGGAGCGCGTAGTAGGGATGCATCGCCGCCACCGTCTCCGCGAAGGAGTAGACGAGGAAGCCTTCCGCATCGTACTCGCGCCACATCAGCCCCTGGGTGATGCCCGACACCCACATCACGGCCGCGTAGACCACGATGCCGAGCGTCGCCAGCCAGAAGTGCCAGTTGACCATGCGCAAGGAGTAGAGCTGCTTGCGGCCCCACAGACGCGGCACCAGGAAGTAGATCGCCGCGAAGCTGATCATGCCGACCCAGCCGAGCGCGCCGGAATGCACGTGCCCGATGGTCCAGTCGGTGTAGTGGCTGAGCGAGTTGACCGCCTTGATCGACATCATCGGCCCCTCGAAGGTCGACATGCCGTAGAAGGCGAGCGCGATCACCATCATGCGGATGAGCGGATCGGTGCGCACCTTGTCCCAGGCGCCCGAGAGCGTCATCAGCCCGTTGATCATGCCGCCCCAGCTCGGCATCCAGAGCATGACCGAGAACACCATGCCCAGCGTCTGCGCCCAGTCGGGCAGCGCGGTATAGTGCAGGTGGTGCGGCCCGGCCCAGATATAGAGGAAGATCAGCGACCAGAAGTGCACGATCGAGAGCCGGTAGCTGTAGACCGGCCGCTCCGCCTGCTTCGGCATGAAGTAGTACATCATGCCGAGGAAGCCGGCGGTCAGGAAGAAGCCGACCGCGTTGTGGCCGTACCACCATTGGGTCAGCGCGTCCTGCACGCCGGCGAAGGCGGAGTAGCTCTTGACGCCCAGCAGACTGACCGGGATCGCCAGATTGTTCACCACATGCAGCATCGCGATGGTGACGATGAAGCTGAGATAGAACCAGTTGGCGACGTAGATGTGCGGCTCGCGCCGGGTCATGATGGTGCCGAGGAAGACCACCAGATAGGCGACCCAGACGATGGTGAGCCACAGGTCGACATACCATTCCGGCTCGGCATATTCGCGCGACTGGGTCACGCCGAGCACGTAGCCCGTCGCCGCCAGGATGATGAACAGCTGGTAGCCCCAGAAGACGAACCAGGCGAGGTCCCCGCCGAACAGCCGTTGGCGGCTGGTACGCTGCACCACCCAGAAGCTGGTGCAGATCAGCGCGTTGCCGCCGAAGGCGAAGATCACCGCCGAGGTGTGCAGCGGGCGCAGCCGGCCGAAGTTCAGGTAGGGCTCGATATTGAAGGCCGGCCAGGCCAGCTGGATGGCGATCACCACGCCGACCAGGAAGCCGACGATCCCCCAGAACAGCGTCGCCACCGCGCCGTAGCGGATCGGCCCGTCCAGATAGGCCGGGGCGTCCGCCCCCTCGACCCGAAACGGGATCGCGGCCGCTTCGGCCGGCTTGCGGTTCAGCAGCAGGAAGGCGGCGGCGACCAGCACGAAGAACAGGATCCAGGCATGCGCCTGGAACAACGGATCTTCGCCCAACGCCGCGCCGATTAGGGCAAGGATGGCCGCGGCCCCAACCGCGATCACCTGGAAGGCTTGGTTCATCTTTCTCGTCCTCGCTCGAGGGATGGCCCGCCGCCAGCGGCGGCCTCTGGGCCGAAACACCGAACGCACCTCGACCGTCCCCTCCCCCTCCCCACCGCCCGCTTCGATCGCTGGTCGCGAAGCGGACGGTCCGGACGGTCGGACGCACGAGGTGCAGCGTCGCGGCGGACTATGACCAATTCGGAGACGTGCCTCCTTGATCGAGATCAACGCACCGCGACGCGCCATTTGGCACGGTTTGTCGCAGCCTTGGAAGAGGGCGTTCAAGAGGCTGCGTGGAATTACCCAGGCCCGCGCGCCTCGACCGGGCGCCGCGCATAGCGATCAAGCGGGCGGATCGCGCCCTCCTACGCCAGGAACGACGGCCCATGAGCTCGAGTCACGACATCCATCCGCTGGAGGGCGAGGCGCCGGACAACCCCTTCGAGCGCCCGCCCGTCGGCCGCGCGTCCGGGTCGCTCGGCGGCGGGCCCTGCGCCAGCGGGTCCGGCGGGCCGGCCGGGGCGGCGGACCCGCCCTCGGCGGAAATCCTGTCGGCGGGGCCGCTCGCCGCCGTCGGGCAGAACGCCCAGATCATGCGGGCCCATCACGACCGGCTGCTCGCCCTGTGCGACCGGCTGGAGGCGATCGCCGATTCGCTGCCCGACCATGTCGATCTGGGCCAGTGCCTGCACGCGGCGCGCGCGCTGGTGCCGGCGGTGCGCACGGCGCATCTCTTCGAGGAGAGCGTCTTCTTCCCGATGGTCCGCGCCGCGCTCCGCGACGGCGACCGTTGGGGAACGGGCGGCAGCGAGCGTCTGGCGGCGAACATCGCGCGGCTGACCGACGAGCATCGCGAGGATGAGAGCTTCGCCGAGGAGGTCTCGGAAGCGCTGCTCGGATGGGGCCTCGCCGGCGACCGGCTGGGGGCGGAGACGATGGGCTACATGCTGCGCGGGCTGTTCGAGACGCTGCGCCGCCACGTCGCCTTCGAGCGCGAGGTGCTGCTGGGCCCGCTCGCGGCCCACGTGCCGGAGGCCTGACGGCGCTAGAGCCGGCCGGCCTGGAAATCCGCGACCGCCTGCTCGATCTCGGCCTGCGTGTTCATCACGAAGGGGCCGTACTGCACCACCGGCTCGCCGATCGGCCGGCCGGCGACCAGGATGAAGCGGCCGCCCGTCTCCCCGCCCTCGACGTGGATTTCCTCGCCCTCCTCGAGGACGGCGAGCGCGCCGGACTGGGCCGTGCGCCCGCCCACTTTGACCGCGCCCTCGAACGGGTAGATGAAGCAGGTATGGTCCGCCGGCAGATCGTGCGCGAAACGCGCGCCGGCCGGCAGGGCGACGTCGAGGAAGATGGGCTCGACCGCGATGCCCTCGACCGGGCCGGTGGCGCCGCCATGGCTTCCCGCGATGACGCGCACCGTGACGCCGTCCTCGGTCGTCACCTCGGGGATCGCCTCGGGCTCGATGTCCTGATAGCGCGGCTCGCACATCTTGCGCGCCGCCGGCAGGTTGACCCAGAGCTGGAAGCCGCTCATCTCGCCCTCGGTCTGCTCCGGCATCTCGGAATGGACGAGCCCGCGGCCCGCCGTCATCCACTGCACCCCGCCGGGCTTCAGGAGCCCCTCGGCGCCGGTGTTGTCGCGATGGCGCATCAGCCCCTTCAGCATGTAGGTCACCGTCTCGAAGCCGCGATGCGGATGGTCCGGGAAACCGGCGATGTAATCGTCCGGATTGGCCGTCCCGAAATTGTCGAGCATCAGGAACGGGTCGAGCCGGCGCAGCCCGGCCGAGCCGAGCGAACGCTTCAACACCACCCCCGCCCCGTCGGAGGTGGTCTGAGCCGGCACGATGCGGGTGATGCGGCGGGCGGTCATGGCGGATGGCTCCTCGAACGCGTGGTGGATGCGCAAGAGATAGCGAGCCGTCCCCGCCTGTTCCATGGCCGGCCGCGGAAACGATCTGTTGCGCGACGCTTGCGCTGCTGTGCCGCCGGGGCGACGATCACCGCCGACACAGGACGGCGGAGGCGGGCGATGGCGGAGTATGAGGTGCTGGAACTGGGGCCCTTCCCGCTCGCCTGCGGGATCACGCTGCCGTCGGCGCAGCTCGCCTACAAGACCTACGGAACCCTGTCGCCGGCGAAGGACAATCTCGTCCTCTATCCCACCTCCTACGCCGCCCATCACAGCGATATCGACTGGCTGATCGGGCCGGAGCGGGTGCTGGACCCGACGCGCTGGTTCATCGTCATCCCGAACCAGCTGGGCAACGGCCTCTCGACCTCGCCCTCGACGCTGGGCGACCCGTTCGGCCCGGGCGGCGCACCGCCCTTCAGCCATCTCGACAATCTGGCGGCGCAGGAACGGCTGCTGGATGAAGTCTTCGGGGTGGAGACGATCGCGCTCGCCTATGGCTGGTCGATGGGCGGGCAGCAGGCGCTGCACTGGGGTGCCTTGCGCCCGGAACGGGTGCAGCGGATCTGCGCCGTGTGCACGGCCGCGCGCACCAGCGACTACAACAAGGTCTTCCTCTCCAGCCTGAAGGCGACGCTCACATCCGATCCGGCCTATCGCGACGGCGTCTTCGTCGACCGGCCGACCCGTTCCTTGCGCGCCTTCGCGCGGATCTACGCGACCATGGCCTTGAGCCAGGACTTCTACCGCGACCGGCTCTGGGCCGGGCTCGGCTTTTCCAGCCTGGAGGATTTCCTCGTGCGCAGCTGGGAGGCGAGTTTTCTCCACCGCGATCCGGCGAACCTGTTGAGCATGATCGACACCTGGGCCGCGTCCGACATCGCGGCCAACGCGACCTTCGGCGGCGACCTCGACGCCGCGCTGCGGGCGATCCGCGCGCCGACGATGATCATGCCGTCGACCACCGATTTCTATTTCACGGCGACGGACGCCGAGGCCGAGGCGGCGAAGATGCCCGGCGCGCGATTCCGCCCGATCGAAAGCCAGTGGGGCCACCGCGCCGGCAATCCGGTCCAGAACCCGGCGGATGAGGCCGTGCTCCGCGCCGCGGTGGCGGAACTGACCGCCACGCTTTGAGGCGCTCGGCAGGGGCGGTTCGCCGGTGGGAAGGCCACCGGCATCCGGCCCGACCCTCGCGCCGACGGCACGCTTTGCAAGGGGAGAGGAAGTGGCGCGCCAGGGAGGATTCGCCCCCCAACCTCCTGATCCGTAGTGAGTGGGAGAGCGCGGAATCCTAGGCGGCTTTTCCGATAAGCGCGTCCGCTCCGAGATCCGGACACGGCGGCGCAACGCCCTAGCGAGAGCAAGTGCCCTCTACGGCCGTTACTCCGCGCCCTGGCTTTGGAAATGCCCCGGCCCCACCGTGCAGTCCAGGTTGCGAAGCCGCCCATCCTTCAAGCCGTAGATCAGACCATGAAGGCGGACGTCCGACCGGCGGGCCCAGGCCCGCCGCATGATCGGATTCTCGGACAGCCGACGCACGCCTTCGACGACGTTGAACTCGGCCAGCAGGTCGCGCTGCGCCTCGACGTCCGGCGCGTGCGCCAGGTCGACCGCGTAGGCCCGCGCCAGACGCCGGATGGGCTCCAGCCAGTGGTCCGCGAGCCCGTGCGGCAGGTCCTCGGTCGCGGCCTTCACCCCGCCGCAGCCATAGTGGCCGCAAACGATGACCTCCCGCACCTCGAGCGCCTCCACCGCGAACTCCAGCGCGGAGAGCAGGTTCATGTCGGACGAGTGCACCACGTTCGCGACATTGCGATGGACGAAGACCTCGCCCGGATCGAGACCGGCGACGACATTTGCCGGAACCCGGCTGTCCGAACAGCCGATCCAGAAGAATTCAGGCGCCTGCTGCGCGGCGAGGCGCGCGAAGTAGCCCGGGTCCTCGGCCCGGCGCGCGTCCGACCAGAGGATGTTGCGGTCCAGAAGATCATTCAGCATCGAGCGCCTCCGTCGATTGACCCAGGCCGCGGCGCCGCCTCAGCCGCAGGCGCACCGTCGCGCGGTCCGCGTGCGGCGCCGATCGCGTCGGCATCCGACCGTCAGCGCGCGTGAGATCGCGTGACGGCCGGCGCATCGGCCTGCCCAGCGGGGTCGAGCGCGTGGAGGTCCGCGCCGGAGATTTCGGCTGAGGCCGCGAGTTGATCCAGGAAGGCGCGCGCGGCCCGCGCCCACGCCGCCTTCTCGATCGCTTCGGCGATCTTCCCGCGCACGGCGTCGAAGGGAAGGACGTCGCCGGTCGCGACGGCGTCCATCCGGATGATATGAAAGCCGTGGCGGGTGAGAATGGGCCCGGACGTTATCTCCCCCTCCGAGAGACCGTGCAGGGCGGCCTCGAATTCGGGCACCGTGTCGCCCGGGCCCATCTGCCCGAGGGCACCGCCGCTCGCCTTCGATCCGCAATCGCTGTGCTCGGCGGCCAACCGGGCGAAGGCGCCGGGATCGGCCTGCGCGCGACGGGTCAGGTCGAGCGCCCGCATGTGCGCCGCGACCTTCTCCCGCTTGTCCCGGGGGTCGCACGCGCACAGGATGTGGGAGACCTCCCACAGCGGCGGCGTACGGAAACGCGACGGATCCCGGCGCCATTCCGCACGAATGGCCTCCTCGCTCGGCGGATCGACGTGAACGGCCGCGTCCAGAAGCGCGCGGATCAGGGCTTCCTCGTCCGTTTCGAAGCGACCGGGGCCGAGCGCCTGCGGTTCCGGGGCGAGGCCGCGCCGACGCGCCTCCTGCAGCAGAAGGGTCCGCACCGCAACCGCGTTCGCCGCCTTGCGCCATGCGACCTCTGGCCTTCCCCGCGGGCCGCGATGGTTCTGCGCTTCGGCGGCGACCACCGTGTGCGGGACCGTCTCGCCGTTGACGATCAGATCGTGGGTCGAAGGATCGCTCATGACCGTCACTCCGCGGCGCCGGTGGGGGCCTTGGACACCGGGGTCCGCGCCGCCGGCACGGGACCGGCCCGGTTCGGCAGCGGCCGGCTGCGGCGCGAGCGCACGATCTGATAGCCCGGCCGCGTCAGCAGGTAGCGGAAGGGGGCGGCGAAGCCGGAGATCATGTGCACCAACCGCGTGAACGGGAAGAGGATGGTGATGACCAGCCCGAGGAAGATGTGCAGCTTGTAGAGCCAGTGCACGTCCACGACCGTGGCCCAGGCGTTGAGATTCAGGGTCACCACGCTCTGCGACCACAGCATGAAGCGGACCATCTCCGAGCCGTCCATGTGCTGCAGCGTCTGGGTGATGGTCAGCAGGCCGATCGCCAGCTGCAGCCAGATCAGCACCATGATGAGGATGTCCGGAACGCTCGATGTCACCCGGATGCGGGCGTCGAACAGGCGGCGATGCAGCAGCATCGTCGAGCCGATCAGCGCAGCGACGCCGGCGGGGCCGCCGATCAGCACCGCCATCCACTGCTTCAGCCCGTAGGGGACGCCCAGCGCGTCCAGCACCCAGACCGGGGTGAAGAGCCCGACCAGATGGCCGAAGAACACGGTGATGATGCCGACATGGAACAGGATGGAGCCCCAGATCAGCTGCTTGCGTCGCAGCAGCTGGCTCGAGGAGCTCTTCCAGGTGAAGGGGTCGCGTTCGTACCGCGCGATGGAACCGACCACCAGCACCGCCAGCGCGACATACGGCATGACGCCGAAGATGACGAAGTCCAGATCGAAATTGCCAAACATCGGAATGCCTCCTAGTCCGCCGCTTTGTGCGGTTGGGTGTCCGCGAGGCCCATGCGCGCCAGCATGTCGCGGCTTGCGGGACAGCCTGAATTGGGATCGGGGCCGAAGCGCACTTCGCTCTCCTCCCAGACCTCGTCGAGGGCCTCCAGGTCGTCAGGATCGACCTCGGGCTGGTCGAGAAGGTCGGCGACGGCCTGATCGTCCGCCGTCGTGCCCGAGAACTGCAGAAGGGCGGCGAAGATGGCGCCGTAGGGACTCTCGCGGCGCATCAGCCGTTCCTTGAGCGCTTCGAGGATGTGGGCCGCATCCGCCAGGACCTCGCGTACCTCGGCCATCGGCCGGGTCGAGAGATACTCGAGCAGCACCGGCAGATGGTCGGGCAGTTCGGCGGTGACGGGCTCGAACCCTCCGGCGCGGTAGGTCTCGAGCAGGGAGACCATGGCACCGCCCCTGTCCCGGCTCTCACCGTGCACATGCTCGAAGAGATTGAGCGACAGGGTCCGCGACCGATCGAACAGCATGACGTACCGCTCCTCGAGATCGTAGATGTCATCGGTGGCGAGCTCGTCGACGAGCGGCCGCAAGGCCCGGCGCGCCGCGGCGGTCATCCGGCCGTCGGAGGCCAGCACGCCCCCGATTTCCGGCATCGCGTCCTGCAGCGTCCGCGTGGGATAGCTGAGGATCAGCGAAAGGGCTTTCAGCGTGCGGTCCATCACTTCACCTCCTGGGGCATTTTCAGGGGCTTCTTGGCGCCACCGAAGAGCGAGCCCTTGGATATCCCGGTGGAGCAGCCGTTGCCGTCCGTGAAGCCGCAGCCGCCGCGCAGCTCGTACGCGTCCTCGACCTGTTCGCGGTGCGTCGTCGGGATCACGAAACGATCCTCGTAGTCGGCCAGCGCCATGATCTTGTACATCTCCTCGATCGTTCGGCCGGTGAGGCCGACGCGCGCGGCGACCGCTTCGTCGTGCACCCCGTCGATCGTCTTGGCGCGCATATAGGCCCGCATCGCCAGCATCCGTTCCAGGGCCTGGGCCACCGGCGCCTCGTCGCCCGCCGTCAGCATGTTGGCCAGGTAACGCAGCGGAATCCGCAGGTTGCGGACGTCCGGCATCGCGCCGTCCATGCCGATCGCCCCCGCCTCGGCGGCGTTCTGGATCGGGCTGAGCGGCGGGACGTACCAGACCATCGGCAGCGTCCGGTACTCGGGATGCAGCGGGAAGGCGACCTTCCATTCCATCGCCATCTTCCAGATCGGACTTTCCTGCGCGGCCTTGATCCAGTCCTGCGGAATGCCGTCGGCGTGCGCCGCCTCGATCACCGCCGGGTCGTTCGGGTCGAGGAAGACGTCGAGCTGGGCGTCATAGAGGTCGGTCGTCTCGGGCGCGTTGGCCGCCTGCGCGATCTTGTCGGCGTCGTACAGCATCACGCCGAGATAGCGGATGCGTCCGACACAGGTTTCCGAACAGACGGTGGGATTGCCCGACTCGATGCGCGGATAGCACAGCGTGCACTTCTCGGACTTACCCGTGGACCAGTTGTAATAGACCTTCTTGTAGGGGCAGCCCGAGACGCACATCCGCCAGCCGCGGCATTTCTCCTGATCGATGAGGACGATGCCGTCCTCTTCGCGCTTGTAGATCGCGCCCGAGGGGCACGAGGCCGCGCAGGTCGGATTCAGGCAGTGCTCGCACAGCCGCGGCAGGTACATCATGAAGGTGTTCTCGTACTCGCCGTAGATCTCCTTCTGAACACCCTCGAAATTGTAGTCCTGGCCGCGCTTCGAGAATTCGCCGCCGAGGATCTCCTCCCAGTTCGGGCCCTTCTCGATCTTCTCGATCCGCTCGCCGGTGATCTTGGAGCGGGGGCGCGCCGTGGGGAACGCCTCCATCTCCGGCGCGGACTTCAGGTGGTCGTAGTCGAAGTCGAACGGCTCGTAATAGTCGTCGATCTCCGGCAGGTCCGGGTTGGCGAACAGATTCGCCAGGATCCGCCACTTCGAGCCCTGTTTGGGCTGCAGCTTGCCGGACTTCGTCCGTTCCCAGCCGCCGTTCCAACGCGCCTGGTTCTCCCAGTCGGTGGGATAGCCCGTTCCGGGCTTCGTCTCGACGTTGTTGAACCAGGCGTATTCGACGCCGTCGCGGCTGGTCCACACGTTCTTGCAGGTGACGGAACAGGTGTGGCACCCGATACACTTGTCGAGGTTCAACACCATGCCGATTTGCGCGCGCACTCTCATTCCGCCGCCTCCTTGCCTTTGGCTTCGCGGTCGAGCCAGTCGACCTTCTGCATTTTTCTGACGATGACGAACTCGTCCCGGTTGGCGCCGACGGTTCCGTAGTAGTTGAAGCCGTAAGACTGCTGGGCGTAGCCGCCGATCATGTGAGTGGGTTTCAGGACGGTCCGGGTCACGGAATTGTGGATGCCGCCCCGCTTGCCCGTCTTCTCGGAGCCGGGCGTGTTCACGATCTTCTCCTGGGCGTGATACATGAAGGTCGTCCCGTCCTTCATGCGCTGGCTGACGACCGCGCGCGCCGTCAGCGCGCCATTGGCGTTGTAGAGCTCCACCCAGTCGTTATCGACGATGCCGGCCTTGGCCGCGTCGTTCTCGGAGATCCAGATCACCGGACCGCCGCGATTGAGCGTCAGCATCAGCAGGTTGTCGGTGTAGGTCGAGTGGATGCCCCACTTCTGGTGCGGCGTGATGAAGTTGAGGACGACGTGCGGGCTGTCCTTGTCCGTATGCACCGCGTCCGTGATGGTCTTGAGATCGACCGGCGGGCGATAGGACATGAAGCCCTCGCCGAAGGCCCGCATCCACAGGTGATCCTGGTAGAGCTGCTGACGGCCGGTCAGCGTGCGCCACGGAATCAGCTCGTGAACGTTGGTGTATCCGGCGTTGTAGCAGACCTTCTCGCTCTCGAGGCCCGACCAGGTCGGGGACGAGATGATCTTCCGCGGTTGCGCCGCGATGTCGCGGAAACGGATCTTCTCGTCCTCCTTCGGAAGGGCGAGATGCGTGTGATCGCGTCCGGTGGCCTTCGACAGCGCACCCCATGCCCTGACCGCGACTTCGCCGTTGGTTTCCGGCGCCAGCATCAGCACGACCTCGGTCGCGTCGATGTCGGTCACGATCTTGGCGCACCCCTTGGCCGGGCCGTCGTCCCACACGCCGTTCAGGTCGCGCAGGTGCTGAACCTCGTGCTCGGTCTTCCAGGAGATGCCCTTGCCGCCGTTCCCGAGCTTGTCCATCAGCGGACCCAGCGCGCAGAACCGGTCGCCGATCGCGGTGTAGTCGCGCTCCACCGCGATGAAGTTCGGCGCGGTCTTGCCGGGAAGCAGGTCGCATTCGCCCTTCTTCCAGTCCTTCACCTGGTCCTGGGCGAGCTCGCCGGGCGTGTCGTGGAGAATGGGAAGCGCGACGATATCGGTTTCCCGGCCCAGGATCTCGGGCGCGACATCCTGCACCTTGTAGGCGATGGCCTTGAAGATTTCCCAGTCCGACTTGCTTTCATAGGCCGGGTCCACCGCCGCCTGCAGCGGGTGGATGAACGGGTGCATGTCGGAGGTGTTGAGGTCGTTCTTCTCGTACCAGCTGGCCGTCGGCAGCACGATGTCGGAATAGACCGCCGTCGTGGACATCCGGAAATCGATGGTCACCAGCAGGTCGAGCTTGCCGCGCGGGGCCTCCTCGTGCCACGTCGCCTCCTTCGGCAATTGGCGGCCTTCCTCGCCCAGATCCTTGCCCAGGACGCCGTGGTCGGTGCCGAGCAGGTGCTTGAGGAAATACTCGTGCCCCTTGCCGGACGATCCCAACAGGTTCGAGCGCCACACGAAGAGATTGCGCGGCCAGTTCTCGGGCGCGTCCGGGTCCTCGCACGACATCTCCAGCGTGCCGGATTTGAGCTGCTCGGCCACGTAGGCCGGGATCTCCTTTCCGGCCGCCTTCGCCGCCTTCGCCACTTCGAGCGGATTCGTCTTGAGTTGCGGCGCCGACGGGAGCCATCCCATCCGTTCCGCGCGGATGTTGAAGTCGATCAGCGAGGCGTCCCAATCGCCGTCCGGCGCCGTCGGCGACAGGATCTCGCCCGCCGTCAGCGTCTCGTAGCGCCACTGGTCGGTGTGCGCGTACCATGCGCTCGTCGAGTTCATGTGCCGCGGCGGACGGCCCCAATCGAGTGCGAAGGCCAGCGGTAGCCAGCCCGTCTGCGGACGCAGCTTCTCCTGGCCGACATAGTGCGCCCAACCGCCGCCCGACTGGCCCACGCAGCCGCACATCACCAGCATGTTGATGACGCCGCGGTAGTTCATGTCCATGTGGAACCAGTGGTTCATCGCGGCGCCGATGATGATCATCGACTTGCCGTTCGTCTTTTCAGCGGTCTGCGCGAACTCCCGAGCGACATGGATGATCTTGTCGGCGGAAACGCCGGTGATCTTTTCCGCCCACTTCGGGGTACCGGGCACATCGTCGTTGAAGTCGCTCGTGACCCACTCTCCGCCGAGGCCTCGATCGAGGCCGTAATTCGCACAGAAGAGGTCGAATACGGTGGCGACAGCGACCTCCCCATCGGCCGTTTGGATGCATTTGACGGGAACGCACTTCGTCAAGACATTCGGCCGACGGTCTCCGGTGGTGAAGGCCTCGGTCGCATCGGCGCCGAAATAGGGGAAATCCACATCGACCACCTCGTCGTGGTCTTCATCGAGGATCAGGGTCATCTGCAGCTTCGTGTCCGCAGCACCGGCCTTTTCCTCGAGGTTCCATTTCCCCTCTTCGCCCCAGCGATAGCCGATCGACCCATTGGGAGCGACGAGCGCGCCTGAGTCCGCGTCGAGCGCGATGGTCTTCCATTCCGGATTGTTCTCTTCCCCCAGCTTGTCCGACAGATCGTCGGCGCGCAGGAAGCGGCCGGGGATCATCCGCCCGTCCTTTTCCTCCAGCTTCACCAGCATCGGGAAATCGGAGTACTTGCGGCAGTACTCCTCGAAATACTCGGCCTGCCGGTCGAGGTGGAACTCGCGCAGGATGACGTGGCCGAAGGCCATGGCCAGCGCCGCGTCGGTGCCCTGCTTCACGTTCAGCCAGACGTCGCCGAACTTCGCGGCCTCGGAATAGTCGGGGCAGATCACCGCCGACTTGGCGCCGCGGTAGCGCGCCTCGGTGTAGAAGTGAGCATCCGGCGTGCGCGTCTGCGGCACGTTCGAACCCCACAGCAGCAGGTAGCCCGCATTGTACCAGTCGGCGGATTCCGGAACGTCCGTCTGCTCGCCCCAAGTCATCGGACTCGCGGGCGGCAAGTCGCAGTACCAGTCGTAGAACGACATGCAGACCCCGCCCATAAGGCTGAGGTACCGGGACCCGGCAGCGTAGGAGATCATCGACATCGCCGGAATGGGCGAGAACCCGAAGATCCGGTCCGGCCCGTATGTCTTGGCCGTGTAGGCGTTCGCGGCCGCGGTGATCTCCGTCGCCTCGTCCCAGCTGGCGCGGACGAACCCGCCCTTGCCGCGCCTTTCGACATAGGAGGCGCGCAGGATCGGATCGTTCTGAATCGCGGTCCAGGCCTCGATCGGGCTCATCGTCTCGCGCATCCGACGCCAGGTCTTCATCAGACGGCCGCGCACCAGCGGGTTCTTCACGCGGTTCGCCGAGTACAGATACCAGCTGTAGGACGCTCCGCGCGCACAGCCGCGCGGCTCGTGGTTCGGCAGATCGGGCCGCGTGCGCGGGTAGTCGGTCTGCTGCGTCTCCCAGGTGACGATCCCGGACTTCACGTAGATCTTCCAGGAGCAGGACCCGGTGCAGTTCACCCCATGGGTCGAGCGCACGATCTTGTCGTGCCGCCAGCGATCTCTGTAGGTGTCCTCCCAAGCACGGTTCTCACGCGTGACCTGACCGTGGCCGTCGGCGAATTGTTCCAGCTCCTTGGCCTGGAGGAAGTTCAGTCTGTCGAGCAAGTGGCTCATTTCGTTGTCTCCTTTCGGGCGGGTCCGCGCCGGACCCGCCACGCGACGTCGGGGGCTCAGCAGGGCACCGGGGCGTTCTTGCGGCTGTAGAAGAACCAGGTGATCGCGACGCAGACCGCGTAGAAGATCAGGAAGGTCCAGAGGGCGCCGGCCGGCCCGCCGGTCATGCTGATCGAGGTGCCGTAGGCCTTGGGGATGAAGAAGGCCCCGTAGGCCGCGATCGCGCTGGTGAAGGCGATGATGGCGGAGCTTTCCATCTCGGCCTGCTTGCGGGTGCCGGCTTCGTCGAGCTCGGGCCGCAACCGGGGCACTTCCTGCCGCATGATCGAGGGGATCATCTGGAAGGTCGACGCATTGCCGACTCCCGTCAGGAAGAAGAGCGCCATGAAGCAGGCGAAGAAGCCCCAGAAATGCCCCGCGCTGTCGCCGAGCGGCAGGAACTGGAGCACGCCGAACACCGAGACGATCATGCCGATGAACACCCAGAAGGTGACCCGGCCGCCGCCGTACTTGTCGGAAACCCAGCCGGTAGCCGCACGGCTGAGCGCACCGACAAGCGGGCCGAGGAAGGCGAACTGAAGCGCATCGACCTCCGGGAACTGGGTCTTCATCAGCAGCGGGAAGCCCGCGGAATAGCCGATGAAGCTGCCGAAGGTGCCGGTGTAGAGGATGCACATGATCCAGTTGTGGCGGCGCTTGAGGATCGTCAGCTGGTTCGCGAGCGAGGCCTTGGCGTCGGCGATGTCGTTCGTCCCGAACCACGCCGCCAGGGCCGACAACGCGATGAACGGCACCCAGACGAAGCCGGCATTCTGCAGCCACAGCCGCTCGCCGTCGGGAAGGGTCTGCGGCTCGCCGCCGATGGCTCCGAAGACGCCGATAGTGATGACGAGCGGCACGACGAACTGCATGACCGACACGCCGAGATTCCCCAGCCCCGCGTTCAGCGCCAGCGCGTTACCCTTCGTCTTCTTCGGGAAGAAGTAGGCGATGTTCGCCATGGACGAGGCGAAGTTGCCGCCGCCGAAGCCGCAGAAGAGGGCCAGCACCAGGAACCAAGTATAGCTCGTCTGCGGCTCCTGCACGGCGAAGCCGATGCCTATGGCCGGCAGCAGGAGCGACATGGTCGACAATGTCGTCCAGAGCCGACCGCCGAAGATCGGGATCATGAAGCTGTAGAAGATCCGCAGCGTCGCCCCGGAGAGGCCCGGCAGCGCCGCCAGCCAGAACAGCTGGTCCGTCGTGTACGCGAAACCGATGGAAGGCAGCTTCGCCACGACCACCGACCAGACCATCCAGACGGAGAATGCCAGGAGGAGGCAGGGGATCGATATCCAAAGGTTGCGGGTTGCGATGGCGTGCCCCTTGTCACGCCAGAACGCCTCGTCCTCCGGACGCCAGTCGGTCAGGGTTCGACCCGTCCGACCGGCATTTGGATCTGTCGTCGCCATGGGGTCTGTCCTTTCAGGCGCTAAGTTGCTCGCGGGACCGGCGCACGCGCGGCCCGCTGCTGTTTGCGTCCGTGTCGGGCGCGGGGTGCGGCTCGTGCGGGACGTCGGAGAGGTACTTCTCGTCGGCCAACGCCGGGTGGCGGGCGCGCTCCATCCGGCGGATCGCGACATGCATCCACACGGTGGACACGGCGACGATCACGAACAGCAGCATGAAGGGCGCGGTCCACACGCCGGTCGTGTCGAGCAGGAAGCCGAAGGCGATCGGCAGGAAGAACCCGCCGAGGCCGCCGATCATGCCGACGAGGCCGCCGACCGAGCCGACGTGATACGGGTAGTAGACCGGGATGTGCTTGTAGACCGCCGCCTTGCCGAGGCTCATCAGGAAGCCGAGCAGCACGGTCAGCGCGACGAAGAAGCCGACGCTCAGGCCGAAGTCGAACTCGATCGGCCCGGTGATGCCCTGCACCATGTAGGACGTCTGCGGGTAGCTCATCAGGAACAGGATCGCGAGCGAGCCGATGAACGTCAGATACATGACGAACCGGGCGCCCCACTTGTCCGACATCCAGCCGCCGAGGGCGCGGAAGATCGAGCCCGGAAGCGAGTAGAGACCGGCGAAGATGCCCGCCATCGTCAGTTCGAGCCCGTAGGCGCCGACATAGTAGCGCGGCAGGAAGCTGGCGAGCGCGACGAAGGCGCCGAAGACGAAGAAGTAGTAGGTGGCGAAGCGCCAGACCTGGATGTTCTTCAGCGGCTCGAGCTGCGAGCCGGCGGAGATCGGGCCCGCGCCGGTGCGCTTGCGCTCTTCCTGAACCGGGTCGGTCTTGGCCAGCAGGTAGAACAGCACCGCCGTGATCGCCAGCACGATGGCGTAGACGCGCGCGGTGCCCTCCCAGCCGACGGCGACCACCAGGAAGGGGGCGGCGAAGTTGGTGACCGCGGCGCCGACATTGCCGGCCCCGAAGATGCCGAGCGCCGTGCCCTGATGCTCCTTGTCGAACCACCGCGACGTATAGGCCACGCCGACGATGAAGGACCCGCCCGCGAGACCGAGGCCGAGCGCGGCGAGGAGGAAGATCTCGTAGCTCTGCACGCTGGTCAGCAGCCAGACCGCGACGGCGGTGATCAGCATCTGCAGCGGGAACATGATCCGGCCGCCGAACTGCTCGGTCCAGACACCGAGGAAGATGCGGCTGACCGATCCCGTGAGAACGGGCGTCGCGACGAGCAGACCGAACTGCGTGTCGCTGAGGCCCAGCTCCTGCTTGATCTTGACGCCGATGATCGAAAAGATCGTCCACACGGCGAAGCACACCGTGAAGGCGAAGGTGCTGAGTCCGAGCGCGCGGTATTGATCCGCGCGAGAGACACCGTCGATTTGTTGCATTTGTGGCTCCCTCAAGCCGTTGCGTCTGCCCGGCCGGGCGTGGTGGTCTGTCGGGGTGAACCTGGTGCCGGGGGGCGTCCCAACATTTGATCCAGGTCAAGAAGGCGGGAAAAGCTGTGCGAAATAAATGACTTATACGATTATGTCATGGGACGGAGAACGCTTTATCAAGGCGCGCGTCGCTCCATGGCAGACCTGTACTTGACGAATATCAATCGCATCCTTGATAGTCTGACCCCGACGGCCAGGGACTGATCCGGCATGCCTGAAGCGAGCTACAGCAGCGTTAGGGAGCTCCATCTCTTCTCCGGCATGACGTCGGAGAACTTCGAATCCCTGATGCGCGGCGCCTACGTGCAGAACTTCCCCCCGATGATCGAACTCATCACCGAGGGCGAACCCTGCGACTTCCTGCACATCATCACCTCAGGCTCGGTCGACCTGTTCTCCGCGTGGAACGGGCGCGAGACGAGCATGGCGACGCTGCGCCCCATATCGACCTTCATTCTGGCGGCGACGGTCAAGGACGCGCCCTATCTGATGTCCGCGCGCACGCTGGAGAAGAGTCGCATCGTCCTGATACCCAGCCAGGACGTTCGGGAGATCTTCGACAAGGACAACGACTTCGCCCGGGCCATCGTCACGGAGTTGGCGCAGTGCTACCGGACGGTCATCAAGACCCAGAAGGACCTGAAGCTTCGCACCTCGCTGGAGCGGCTCGCCAACTTCCTGCTGCGGACCCAGCGATATGCGGGTGGGGTGGCGGAGTTCGAACTGCCGTTCGAGAAGCGCCGGCTCGCCTTGATTCTCGGGATGACCCCTGAGAACCTCAGTCGCGCGTTCAAGGGGCTCGGGCCGTACGGCCTTTCGGTTCACGGCAATCGGATCAGGGTCGACGACCAGCAGGAACTTGAACGCTTCGCCAAACCCAACCCTCTGATCGACGACTATTCAACGTGAAAGGACGCGCGATGACCGATTCCATTCCAGGGGCGGCGGGGGACCTCGCGGAAAAGCATCCGGATATCTGGCAGGCCTACGCCGCGCTCGGCAAGGCAACCGCCGACTGCGGTCCGTTGACCGATAGAGAGAAGCGGCTGGTGAAGTTGGCTCTGGCGATCGGCGCGGGCTCGGAAGGCGCCGTCCACTCGCACACGCGCCGCGCGAAGGCAGAAGGGGTGGAGGATGGAGCGATCAATCAGGTCGCCATGCTCGCCATCGGTCCTCTGGGGCTGCCACGTGCCGTCGCCGCCAAGACGTGGATCGAAGACATCGAAGACTAGACGGTCGGGCACGAGGCCGACCGCGAGCCAGAGGGCGATTTCCTCGTCGGCTCGAGAAGAACGCCGCGATGCCATCCAAACGGCGTCTCGCCTCATCGTCCGTCGACGGCCCCGCCGACGCCGCACGCCCCGCCCGCTCGTCCGAGGCATGGGCGGCGCGCGGTTCCGCCCGATCGAAAGCCAAGTGGGGCCACCGCGCCGGCAATCCGGTCGTCGGCAACGTCTCCGCGATAAAGCGTGAAGAGTAGTGCTTCGACCTCGCGGCATAGTTTCGGCTCGCTCGCGCACTCGATCAGGATGCGATGATCCCGGTTGGCGTGGCCGAACCGGTTCTGCCAGAAGACCAGATTGTTGACCATGTCACCGGTCTCCTGAATCTCAATCGCCTGGATCGCTCGCTGCGCGATGACGCCACTCCCGATATCCGTTTCTGCCCAAGCATCGGCGCGCAGCAACCCCAATGCCCGCTCCCGCAGCCTCTCTTTGTAACCTTCCCAGACAACTGCGCGACCTTCATCGAAAGCGACAAATGGAGCGCCCCAGCTTTCTGTCACAAGCGTCTGGAAGCGATCGAAGACTGAGGGGAAGTGTTTGGGTTTGGGCACAGAGCCGTTCTCCATTTTCATTCCAGCTTCACCTCCAAAGCACGAGGCACAGAATTTGTGCGAGGCCGATGAATTTGAACTTCCACACGGGCCGGATCGATTCCGCGTGAGGGAGAATCGCACCCTGCCTTGGTCCGTATGGCCCTAAGGCGTCAGGAAAACACGCGACGCCGTATGTGGTGAAGGACGGGTGCTAAAGAAAACAGCACCCGCAGAACTTCGCATCCGGCTTTTGTAGAATAGAGGGGTGCATTGGCGACCATTTTACAGATCCAGGCGACCGGGGCAGAGACCTACCGAGAGATCGCGGACGCGCTCAAAGCGCGAGGAATAGCAACTGCGCCAAGAGATAGGTGGTACGCCGCCGGCGTTCGCCAGACCATGATGCGACGGTACGCGCTCTAGAATTAGAGTTGCATTTACCTGAAGGCGAAAAAATCACCTATTTGCAATGTTTCCACCTCAGCCCGTTTTGGGCCCGGAGGTATCCAAAAAGGGCCTTTGAATCACTGAACGTCTTGCGACGGGTTTGTTAATCAGCCGTTGACATTTTTGGGCGAATGTACTTTCTGCATGATTCGCGTCACGAATCGTGGTTATATGTCCACGAGCAAGCCATTGATTCTGTGGATTAAATCGGGATTACCGAGTCTTTTCAGAGGCTTGCGCGTGACGAATGGGGGTCCAACGAGAGGTACTAGCGATGGCGCGTCGATCAGTCGGACAGGGCGAGACAGAGGCGATTGAGAAGGCGACCGTGAAAGCAAGTGCTGATACGCCCGTGCTCAATTGGAAAGTTTCCGAAGAGGCGCTTCAAGACGTTGAACGGATCGAAGAAAGTTACCGGGCTAGTGAAAGCGCTGCAGGCTCGCTTGCGATAGGTTAGAATCGAAAGTAGCCTAAGCGCCGCGATTCTCTTTATCGTGGTGCTAGGTGGTAAATGGCTTCGACACTTTCGGTTCTTCCCCTTCAAAAAGATGATCACTGGGATGATCTGAAGCTTGTGCTTGGGCAGACTCCTAGTCTGCCGATGTCCTCGATTGATGGCCTATGCGCGCATCTCAAGCGTTGCGGCGCTCAGTGTGCCGTTATCGAAGAAACCTATACGGACCGAGATTTTAGCGAACTGTATTCAAGGTTCTATTCGAAGCTGTTTCGGCGTCGCAAAAAGACCTGCCGACGGGTGCATTTTTTCACACGCGACCTGACCGAGCAGTTAGCCTCTGGATCCACAGGGGAAGTTACTACCATATTGGAAACTGAGGGGGGCTCTCCAGAAGGCGGCGGGTGCTCGTCATATCTCGGATTTGTAGTAGTTCGCCCGGTCCCCCATGCGCCTCTAAGTGCCGCATATCTTACAATCGGAAGCGAGGAGAACGGTCGGCACCTCCTAGTTCGCGCTAGATACGAGGCTCACCTACATGGTGCCACTCTCGTAGTTGATGCAGCTCCGTATACGCAACAGGACACGCGCGTAGGCGCATGTGCGCAGGCCACAATCTGGTCCGTCGCGAGACACTACCACGCCCGTCATAGAGGGCCGTGGGTTTCAATGGCAGGCATAACTGAAGCCGCTATTGAGCAAGCAGAGGTCGAAATGATCAGGACGACCCCGTACGGGTCCGAATTCCTGAATGGCCCGGCCATGGTGCGAGCCTTCCGATCAATTGGCCGTTTTCCGCTTATGAGGATCGCTAGAGCTCAGACGGATGAACATGGAAATCAACATTTCGACTGGATGGGCGACGACGCTCGATCGGTCGTATCGCGTTATCTCGATTCAGGTATTCCAGTAGCTCTAATTTTGGCTCCATTGACGCCGGGCGGCGTTGGCCATGCTGTTACCGCGGTTGGTCATGAGTTGTTAGACAAAGCGGATGATACCGGATCTGGGCACCCTTCTAGGGCGGCCTTTTGTTCGGCGATCATCGTGAATGATGATCAAAGAGGTGTTTACCGACGGCTGCCAGTCAACGCTGTCCATAGGGAGCCAGACGACGATTATCCGTACATCCTAGACAATTATCTTCAAGCGATATTCATCCCTCTTCCGGACAAAGTTTATATTTCGGCGGAGCAGTGCGAACGCCTCGCATGGGATTGGCTCGATTTGATGTGCCAGAATGTTGAGGACATCATCGCGACGCATGGCGAGCAGTTGGGAGAGTCCGCCGAAGCCGCCCGGCAGTTCAGGGACGCTCGTTTCAAAAATCAGCTTTATGCACGAACGTATCTGACGTTCGGATACCGGCATAAGCAGAGACTTCTCAAGAACACGTGCGCGGACTTGCTGAAAGCGTGGATCGCAGATCTGGACCTTCCGAGATACGTCTGGGTTACGGAATTCGGAACGGGCGCGGGATGGTCGGCTGAGAACCCGAAGGACAGGCGTATTGAAGCGCATACAGTTATTGATGCGACTTCTTACGAGCACTCAGATCCGTTTATTTTTGTTCATTTCCCCGGTGTGGCCTCTCGGTGGCGGCATGATCCTGACGACGAAACCAAACCGATGCAGAAGCAAGCCGTGCTGATCTCGAATGACAAAGAATACCTTCCAAAGATTCGTGGTGTAGCAGATCTAAAGGGTCTGTCCGAAAGCTAGATGTTTGAGAGTTGCAAAAAACAACCTGCACTGCAGCTTACAATACGTTTACAGCGCCCGATGCGGAAGAAGTTTGAAGGTGACTAACTATCTGAAAAAAAATGGCGCGCCCGGGAGGATTCGAACCCCCAACCTCCTGATCCGTAGCAAGTGGGGAAGCCCGGAATACTGGGCTCCCTTGCCAATAGAAGCGCCCGAGGCGCCTCATCCTGGCTCGATTTTTCCGGTTCTTTGGAAAATCATGCGCGCCGGCGAAAAAGGGCGATTCCCCCGGCTGAACCGGCCAGGGATCCCAGCGAAGCGATCCGGCCGGGCTCAGGCCTTCAGCCCGTCGATGAAGTTGGCATTGGGGCAAATGTCGCGGTAAGCTGGCCGGTCGGCGGCTGCGAGCCGCGCGCGGCATGCGTCGCGGGTTGCGCAGGCGAGACAGGTCCGGGCGCAGTTGGCGACCTCCTCTTCCAGGCCGCAATCGACCACCCGGCGCATGTCGAGACCCTGCCGGCGCATCAGTTCGCCGACCAGGACCGGGCGGCCGGCGCCGAGCCTCGTGCGAGCCCAGTGGCGGGCGGCGAACAGGGCCCCGCCCAGGACGGCCGCGACAAGGACGATCCAGAGATACGACAGCATCGTTCAAGCTCCTTTTTATTAGATGTCTAATTTAAAAGGAGCACGCCGGGCGCGACCTTGATCCAGGTCAAGCCGCCAATCGGACCTCATCCGAGTGCAGCATGCGCCTCCAGGACGAGGCGCGCGACCGTCTCGGGCGCCTCGATCGAGGGCAAATGGCCGACGCCATCGATCGGCGCGTGGCGCGCGCCCGGGATTGCTTCGGCCAGCGCAGCCACGACGTCGACCGGGGTGGCCAGGTCCTCGCTGCCCGAGACGCAGAGGGCCGGCACGGCGATGGACGCCACGGCGGCCGAAAGGTCCGTGTCGCGGATCGCGGCGGACACCCCGGCATAGCCCTCGACCGTCGTACGGCACAGCATGTTGCGGTAGCCGCCGACCTGCTCGGGCTCGCCATCGCGAAAGGCTTTCGAGAACCAGCGTTCGAGGATCGCGCCGGCCATCGGCTCGATGCCGTCGGCCGTCACCGCCTGGATGCGCTCGTTCCAGACCTCTGCGGTGCCGATCCTGGCGCCCGTGTTGCTCAGCACCAACGCGCGGACCAGGTCGGGCCGGGCGATCGCGATCTGCTGCGCGATCATACCGCCCACCGAGACGCCGCAGACCAGCGCCGGACCCACGCCGAGGGACTCCATCAAGGCGACCGCGTCCGCGGCCAGCGTCGGAATGTCGATCGGGCCGATGTCGGTGAGGCCGTGCCCGCGCTTGTCCATCCGTAGGACCGGAATGTCGACCGGCAACCGGGCGACGACGTCGTTCCAGATGCGTAGATCGGTGCCGAGCGAATTGAGAAAGAGGATCGGACACCGACCGTCGCCGCCCGCCCGATGGGAGAAGTGGGTCACGACCCCGTTCGTCTCTCGAAACTGCATGGAACCCTCGTCAGCGGCCGGAAAGGCGACCGATACTTGTTAGACTTCCGGCACGACCAGATCGCCGACCGGCCCGTCGGTGTGAAGTGGCGCGCCGGTCTGCGCCTGCAGATCTTCCATCGAGAGCGACGGCAGCTTCTCGCGCAGGAGGAAGCGCCCGCCCTCGATGTCGACGATGGCGAGGCTGGTATAGGCCCGGGTGATGCAGCCGACGCCGGTCAGCGGGAAGGTGCATTTGTCGACCAGCTTCGGCTGCCCGTCCTTGGTGACGTGCTGGGTGACGACCGCGACGCGCTTCGCGCCGTGGATCAGATCCATCGCGCCGCCGACCGCCGGCACACCCTTCGAGCCGACGCGCCAGTTCGCCAAATCGCCGTTCTGCGCCACCTGATAGGCGCCCAGGATGGCGACGTCGAGATGCCCGCCGCGCACCATCGCAAAGCTGTCGGCGTGGTGAAAGAAGCTGGCGCCCGGCTTCAGCGTCACCGCCTTCTTGCCGGCATTGATCAGGTCCCAGTCCTCCTCCCCCTCCGGCGGGGCCTCGCCGAAGCCGAGGATGCCGTTCTCGGTATGAAAGATCGCCTCGCGGCCGGGAACCTGGAATTTCGCCACCATTTCGGGGAAGCCGATCCCGAGATTGACGTAGGCGCCGTCCTGGATGTCCTGGGCGGCCCGCCACGCGATCTGGGCGTTGGTCAGTGTGTCGGTGTTGGTCATGCGTAGCGCGCCCCCGCGCGAATGAGCGCCTCTTCCTGCTGCGGCTCCGGCACCTCGACGATGGCGTCGACGAAGAGGCCCGGCGTGATGACGGCCTCGGGATCGATCTCGCCCGGCGCCACGATCCGGCGGGCCTGGACGATCGTGCGGTTCGCGGCCGTCGCCATCAGCGGCCCGAAGTTCCGCGAGGCCTTGCGATAGGTCAGATTGCCGAAATTGTCCGCGCATTCCGCCTTGATCAGCGCCACGTCCGCCTTCAGCCAGCGCTCCTGCACGCACATCTTGCCGTCGAACTCGGCGACCGGCTTCCCCTCCGCCAGCTCCGTGCCGTAGGAGGTCGGCGTGTAGAAGGCCGGGATGCCGGCGCCGCCGGCGCGGATCCGCTCGGCCAGCGTGCCCTGCGGGATCAGCTCGAGCGCGATCTCGCCGGCGAGGTACTTTTCGGTGAAGGCGCGCGGGTCGGATGAGCGCGGGAAGGAGCAGACCATCTTGGCGACCATCCCCGCATCGATCATGGCGGCGATGCCGACATGGCCGTTGCCGGCATTGTTGTTGATCACCGTTAGGCCCGTCGGGCCGCCCTCGGCCCGGAACCGGTCGATCAGCGCGTGGATCAGCTCGATCGGCGCGCCGGATCCGCCGAAGCCGCCGATCATGACGGCCGCGCCGTCCGGGATGTCGGCGACCGCCGCGTGAAGTGTGTCGATACGCTTGTCCATCGCTTCCGTCCGATACGTCCTCTATATTCCGGCGCCTACATGTCGAAGAAGACGGTTTCGCCCTCGCCCTGCAGGCGGATGTCGAAGCGGTAGGCGCCCGCATCCCCCGTCTTCGCCAGCAGCGTTTCGATCCGATGCGTGTGCTCGATGCGCGCCAGCACCGGGTCCCCCTCATTGTCCTCGTCGTCGAAATAGATCCGGCTCTGCAGCCCGACATTGATACCACGGGCGACGATCCAGATCGCGATGTGCGGCGCCTGGGCGCGGCCGTCGCGGTTGATGGTCCGCCCCGGCTTGATGGTGCGCAGCCCCCATTCCCCACTTTCGGGATCGGCGCATACCCGCGCCCAGCCGGTGATCTTCGGGTCGGCACCCTCCTGGCCGGGATATTTGCCGGCGGCGTCCGCCTGCCAGACCTCGAACATCGCGTCGCGCAGCACGGCGCCCGTGCCGTCGAAAACGCGGCCCGTGATCTCGATCACTTCGCCCTTCGCGCCGTCGGCGAAGGTCGCACGGCCGAACTCGTCGGCGTAGATGTCGCCGAGGCCCGCATAGCTCGGCACGGTGCCGATATGGACGTAGGGGCCGGCGGTCTGGGACGGCGTCTCCTGCAGGGTGTCGAGTTTCTGCACCATCTCACATCCCCTCGGGCTTGTTCTCGAACATCGTCTGACGGCGCCCGCGCAGCACGATGTCGAACTTGTAGGCGAGGAAGTCGTGCGGCCGGGCGTGGCTCATGTCGAGCGGCGCCACCAGCCGGTCGATCTGCGAGCGGTCCTTGACCGTGGCCGCGATCGGGCAGCGCGCGATCAGCGGGTCGCCCTCGAAGTACATCTGGCTGATCAGGCGCTGGCCGAAGCCGCTGCCGAAGAGCGAGAAGTGGATGTGCATCGGCCGCCAGTCGTTGCCCCGGTTGGGCCAGGGATAGGCGCCCGGGCGGATCGTCAGGAACTGATACTGGCCGCCCGCGTCCGTGAGCGTCCGCCCGCAGCCGCCGAAGTTGGGGTCGAGCGGCGCGAAGTACGTATCCTTGATGTGCCGGTAGCGGCCCCCGGCATTGGCCTGCCAGATCTCGATGAGCGTGTTCGGCACCGGCCGGCCGGTCTCGTCCAGGATACGGCCGTGCACCAGGATGCGCTCGCCCACCGCCGGCGCTTTGCCCTGGGTCCAGTTCAGAATCAGGTTGTTGTCGAGCGGCCCGAACCGGTCATGCCCGAAGACGGGCCCGTGTTCCTCCGTCGCCGTGCTCTCCATCGCCAAGAGCGGGAAGCGGGGCGAGCGGGTGACGCTCGTCTTGTAGCCCGGATCGCAGGCGACGGGATGGACGTCCCGGTTCCGCGGGATCAGCGCGGCGGGCGAAGAACCGGTCATTTCTGCTTCTCCTCCATCTCGGCATAGGTCTCTTTGGCGAGCTTCAGCGCATGGTTCGCGCGCGGCACGCCGGCATAGATCGCGACATGCTGCATCACCTCCTGGACGTCCTGGGGACTCGCCCCGGTGCGGACGGTGGCGCGGATATGCATCGGGATCTCCTCGAAGTTGCCGAGCGCGGCCAGCAGCGCCAGCGTCAGCATCGAGCGCTCGCGCGGACTGATCCCGTCCGACGCCCAGACCGTCCCCCAGGCCCCTTCCGTGATCAGGCGCTGGAACGGCTCGTCGAACGCCGTCTTCGCGGCTTCCGCCCGGTCGACGTGTGCGTCGCCGAGGACACTACGCCGCACCGCCATTCCCTTGGTGAAACGATCGGACATGAAGGCTCCTTTCTGAGAGACCCGCCGTATTCGAGCCGCGCGGATGGTTCCGACGCGAGGTCGGACTGGCCGCGCGGCCGAACGCTGGATCTATTCCGCGCCGGCCGTCTCGTTTTCTCTGGGTTGGCGACGCGCGTGTAGGTAGATCACGGCCAAGAGGGCCAGGCTGGCGAGCATGCCGCATATCGCGACGAGCGGGAGCGGCGCAACCGACGCCGCCGCCACGCCGAAGAGCGCGACCCGAATCGGCCAAGCCATGGCGACGCCGCCTGGCAGGTTCGCCCATTCCATCGCGACCGCGATCGACCAGGCCGCGCACACGCCGCCCGCGATCGCCAGTGCGACCGAGATCGCATCCCCCTGGCCGAGGATGGCCGGATTCCACAAGAAAACGAACGGGACCAGGAAGCCGACGACGGCGAGACGCACCGCCTGCAGTGCGATGATGATCGGATCCTCCTCCGCGATCGCCGCGGCCGCCAGAGCGGCCACCGCGATCGGCGGCGTCAGCGCCGACAGGATCGCGAAGTAGAGCAGGAACATATGGCTTTCCAGGACCGGAAAGCCGATCTTCGCCAGCGCCGGGCCGACCAGGACGGCCGCCAGGATATAGGCGGACGGCGTCGGCATCCCGAGACCCAGGATGATGGTGACGATCGCGGCCACCAGCAGCGTGAGCACGTCGATGCCGGCCGAGACCTCGACGATCACGTTGGCCGCCTTCATGCCGAGGCCGGTCATCGACAGGCCGCCGATGACGAGGCCCGCGGCCGCGCAGGCGCCGGCGACAGGCAGGATTCGCAGGGTGGTCTCCGCCAGCCCCTCCATCACCTGCTTCGGCGACATGCGGGTGCGCGCCGTCAGCGTGCTGGCGACAACGACCGCCAGCGCGCCGGCGCCCGCCGTGAAGACGGGCGAATAGCCGGCGACCAGCACGCCGATGATCATTGCGATCGGGATCAGGTAGGGCCAGCCGTCCTTCAGCGTCTTCGAAAGCGGCGGCACCGCATCCTCATAGGGTCGCAGATTGTGCCGCACCGAGCGGATATGGACCTGCAGGAAGACGCCGAGATAGTAGAGCAGCGCCGGAATGATCGCCGCGAAGACGATCTCGCGATAGGGCGTGCCCGTATACTCCGCCAGGATGAAGGCGGCCGAGCCCATGATCGGCGGCATCGCGCTGCCGCCGGTCGAGGCGGCCACTTCGACCGCGCCGGCGAAGCGCCTCTTGTAGCCGAGCCGGCGCATGATCGGGATCGTGATCGAGCCGGTCGCCACCACGTCGGAGGTCGGGCTGCCGGACATGGTACCGTAGAGGCCGGAGGAGACGATCGCCACCTTGGCCGGCCCACCGGCCGTCTTACCGGTCAGCGAGGCGGCGAGATTGAAGAAGAAGTCGCCGCCGCCCGCCTTAGCCAGCAGCGTGCCGAACATGACGAAGAGGAAGACGTAGCTGGCCACGACCTGGACCGGCACGCCGAAGAGTCCGTCGGTCGTGAAGACCAGGATGTCCAGGAGATAGGTGAATTCCGAGACGCCGTGCCCGAAGGGCGGCGGCAGCAAATAGCCGAACTGATTGTACAACAGGAACGCGCCGACGACGGCGGTGAGACCCAGGCCGGTCGTGCGTCGCGTGGCCTCCAGCGTCAGCAGCAGGAGCGCCGTGCCGAAGAAGAACTGGGACGGCGTGAAGGGATCGAGGAGCGTGATGCGGTCCGCGATCTCCTTCGCGTTGATGAAGAAGAAGACGCCGGCGGCGAGGCTGAGGGCGGCCAGCCCCCAATCTATGATCGTCGGTTTATCCGACGCGCGCGGCGAGTGCCCGATGGCGATGAAGAGAAGCGCATAAATGCTCGATACGAATAGAATGCCGAGCACGAGCGGGTCGGAGATCACGAAGATGTTCGCGTAGATCACCCAACTCGCGAAGGCCGCGGCGATTAGATTGAGCAGGGTGAGCGGCGCACCCCGAAAGGTGCGCCGCCGACCCGTCGCGAGAAGCGAGATCCTCATTTAAGCAGGCCCGCTTCCTTGAAGGCACGCTCGGCGCCGGGATGGAAGGGCAGAACCGTCTGGCTGACCATCAGTTCGGGATTGAGCTGCTGCATCGCCTTGTGAACCCCGCGGATCTCGTCGATGTAGTCGACGAAGGACTTGGCCAGCGTATAGGCCGTGTCGTCGTCCATGCTCTCCGTGGTGACCACCATCGCGCCGAGCGCCATGGTCTCCACCGGCTCGGTTTGCTTGGAATAGCTATTCGCCGGGATGGTGTAGGCTGACGTGCCGAACTCCTCGTTCGTAGCCGCGATCACGTTCTGCGGAATCTGCAGCAGGACGACATCGACATTCTCGTCGATCGCCCGGAAGGATGAGTGGCCGATGAAGATGCCGTTGGTCGCCATGTCGATCCGGCCATCCTGCATCAGATCACCCTGTTCGTTGGCACCGGCGCGCACGAAGCTGCCGCCGTTCGCGTTGAGGGTGTCTTCGTCGAGGCCCGCCTTCTCCAGCATGAACAATGCGACATTGCCGGTGATGTTGCCCGACCGGTTGATGCCGATCGAGATCGGCGCCCCGGAGGTGGCGATGTCGTCCAGGCTGTCGATATTGTACTCTTCGGCCAAATCCTGGCTCAGGAAGAAGTGCATCGGCGCCCAGTTATACATGTAGCCGATGGCCATCATGTTGGTGATCGGCGCCTGGAACGGCTCCTGTCCGGTCAGCGCGAGCTTCACCTCCGCGTCATGGACCATGCCCAGATCGGTCCGGTTGGCGCCGAGCAGACCGATATTGGCGAAGCCGCCACCGGTCGCCTGGTAGGTGATGACCGAATCCGAGTCCGCCTGCTTCGCCGCCTTGTCCATGCCGGCGCCGAGCAGCGACCAGAGGCCGCCCGGATTGCCGCCGGAGAGCGTCAGGTTGACCGGTTCGGCCTGGGCCGCCCCGGCCGACAGGCCGAGACAGGCCGCGATGACGAGTGCCTTGAGTTTCATGGAGCGTCTCCCTTCCTCACTGTTTAGGGGTCGTTGTTTTGCTTGGTACGATCGTGACCGTTTTCTGTTCGGTGTAGGCGAGCAGTTCCGCGAGACATTCCTCGCGTCCGTGGCCGGACTGCTTCACGCCACCGAACGGAGCGCCCAGGTAATGGTCACTGGAATCGTTGACCCATACGTATCCCGTCTGGATCCGATCCGTCAGGCGCATTGCCGTGTCGAGGTCCCGGGTCCAGACGGAGGCCGTCAGCCCCACATCCAGGCCGTTGACGATGGCGAGCAGCTCGTCTTCGTCATGCCAGGAGAGGACGGACAGCACCGGCCCGAACACCTCGTCACGCGCAATTCTCATGTCAGGCGTGACGTCCGCCACGAGGGTCGGACGCACGAAAAATCCATCCGAGGGAACGCCCTCGGGATCGCCGCCGGCGGCAAGAGTGGCCCCTTCCGAGACCGCCTGCTCGATGAAGCCGGTGACTTTGCGGTACTGGCCCGCCGTCGACAGGCAGCCCATCTCGGTCGCCCCGTCCGCGGGGTCACCGAGCCGAACCGCCTCGAAGCGTCTGGCGATCCCGTCGACCACCCGCTCGCGCAGGCTTTCATGGACGAGGACCCGGCTCGTCGAACCGCAGGACTGCCCGGCGGTCCAGCCGAGATTCATGCCCTTGACCGCGCCTTCGATCGCGGCGTCCACATCGGCGTCGGGACAGATCACGAGCGCGTTCTTGCCACCCAGCTCGAGCTGCGTGCGCTTCATCGTGTCGGCGGAGCCCTTGAGGATGGCCTTGCCGGTCTGCACGCTGCCAATCAGGCTCACGGCGGCAATTCCCGGGTGATCGCAGATGGCCGCGCCCAGCTCCGCGCCGCCGGTGACGACCGACAGTATCCCCTTCGGGAAGGCGTCGCCGACGATCTCCGCCATGCGCAGCGCGGAAAGCGGCGTCTCTTCGGACGGCTTCACGATGACCGCGTTTCCGGCGGCGAGCGGGGCGGCCATCTTGGCCGCCGCGAAGAGCAGCGGATGGTTGAAGGCGACGAGCCGGGCGACCACGCCCAGCGGCTCGCGCGTGACGTAGGTCAGCTTGCCGTCGGCCTGGGGGATCGTCTCACCCTTCGCTTCCGCCGCGATGCCGGCGAAATAGTCGACCAGCACGGCCGCAAGCCCGACGTCGAAGCGCATCCCCTTGACCGGGTTGCCGCAGTCGAGGGCATCGATGAGGGCGAGTTCGTCACTATGGGCGCGAAGACGCGCGGCCGCCTCGCGCAGCGCCGCGGCGCGCGCGACCGGCCCGGCGCGCCGCCACGCCGGTTGCGCGGCGGCACCGGCCTCGACGGCCTGCGCGAGGTCGTTCGCATCGGCGTCGGGCACGTCCGCCAGATGGCGGCCGTCATAGGGCGATCGGATCGGTCGTACCGGTCCGCCGCCCCGACGCCATGCGCCACCGACGAACTGCTCGACCGGAAATTTCGGCAGAGTCCACCCTGCTTTCTCTTGAACGCCTCCAGACACTGGGGCCTCCCATCAAATTGGCCTTGCGGCCTCGCGCCTTTTGCGACGCTTATCGATCGTTGGTCGGCGACGCGTCGCCGCCGGGCGGCCGGACCCATCGTTGTGGGCGGCCGCGTCTTTATCGCGTTTCTATTCGGCCGCTTCGGCCGCCTCCTCGGAGCCGAGCGTCCGCCAGTCCACCTGCTTCGGGTAGACGCCTTCCTTCGACGAAATGCTCGGATGCGGGACGCGCGGCTCGGTGGTGCCGATGGCCGGTTCGCCGTCGGCCACGTTCCGTGCGGCTTCGCTCATCAATTTGCGGAACTCGACGATCGCCAGATCGGAGGAACCGAGCGTGTCGGTCGAGCGATCGACGCGTGCGCCCATCGACACCCACATCGCGAGATCCTGGTTCGGGATCCCCTGGATGCCGGTGAAGTCACCCTCCTTCATGGCGTCGCGGTCCTGCCAGAAGTTGTTCTCCGGCGAACGAAGCGGGCGCCAGCGCGGGTCGAGATCGACACCGGGCTCGGTGTGGTTGAACTTGCGCCATTGCTCCGTCGACGGGCAGGCCTTCCCGCCCCAGGCGATGAAATGGAAGTGGCTGGTCTCGTCGTCGATCGGGACGATCACGGTCGCGACGTTGTAGGAATTGTTTGGCGGGATCAGCGAGGTGAAGGGCGCGATGTACTCGGTGATCCGCAGATAGTTGTGGCTCGACGCATGCCGGATCGGCTTGCGGATCGCCGCGTAGTGGAAGCCGTAGGAGGTACGCTCCGTCTGCAGGCGCGGCGACTTGTCCGTCGACGGACGGTACCAGCTCTCGTCATCCGCGGCCGCGCCGGGCACGCGCGCCGGCTTCATGTCGGAGGAATGCAGCGAGGAGGAATGCGCGCTGTCGATCTGCCCTTCGGTGATCTGCGCCCAGTTCGCGGGGATGCGCATCTTCAGGATCGCGACGGGCGTCTCGTCGTCCGGGGAGAAGGCGGGGCGATGGAACTCCGGCGCCTCGCGCTCGGTGTCGAGCCAGGCCCAGACGAACCCGCCGCACTCATGCACCGGATAGGCGCGGTGCTTGACCTTGTCCATCATCTTCTCGGCCTCGGGCTCGGAGGCCATGGCGACGCACTTGCCGTCGACGTCGAATTTCCAGCCGTGATAGAGGCAGCGCAGGCCGCATTCCTCGTTCCGGCCGTAGACGAGCGAGGCTTTCCGGTGCGGGCAGAGCTCGTCGAGAAGGCCGAGCCGTCCCTCGCTGTCGCGGAAACAGACATAGCGTTTGCCGATGGCCTCCACGAGGATCGGCTTGCCGTCCGGCTCTTCGACCTCCTCGCTCAGGCAGACCGGCACCCAGTGCTGGCGCATCAGCACACCCATCGGCGCGTCGCCCTCCACCTGGGTCAGGAAATCGTTGTCTTCTCTCGAAAGCATCGCCCATCTCCCTACAAACGCTTCACCCGTGCTCTAGCTCCCTCGCTTGACCGGGTGTTAGATTTCTAATATTTAGATGTCTAATATCATGAGAAACGACAAGCTGACAAGGGGGCTTTCTTGGAAACGCCAACCGAACGGATCGACGTCAAGGTCACCGCGCGCCAGAAGCTGACGCCGGCGATCGCCGAGTTCACGCTCGCGCCGGTGGACGGTGGCGAGCTGCCCGGCTTCACGCCGGGGGCCCACATCACGGTGGAGACGCCGGGCGGCGCGATGCGGCGCTATTCGCTGATGAACGACGGGGAAAACCCGTCGGAATACGTCATCGCTGTGAAGCGTGAGCCGAACTCCCGCGGCGGTTCGGAGTCGATGCATGAGGAGGCGCTCGAAGGCACCGTTCTCTCGATCGAGCCTCCGGAGAATGATTTCGAGCTCGTCGACGCGCCGAAATACATCCTGATCGCCGGCGGCATCGGCGTGACGCCGATCCTCTCGATGGCCCGCCATCTGAAGAAGCAGGGCAAACCCTTCGAGATGGTCTATTGCACGCGCACGGCCGAAGACACGGCCTTCCTCGACGAGGTCCAGTCCTTCGAGAACGCGACCGTCCATCACGATGAGGGTGAGCTCGACAACTTTTTCGATTTCTGGGACCTGCTGGAGAAGCCGGGACAGGAGCACGTCTATTGCTGCGGCCCCGCCCCGCTGATGGAGGAGATCGAGGCGCTGACCGGTCACTGGACCGAGGGGCGCGTCCATTTCGAGGAATTCAGCCCCGTCGATGTGGTTCGCGACGACGACGTCGCCTTCAAGGTGACGCTGCAGTCGACCGGGCAGACGGTCGAGGTCCCGGCCGACCGCTCGATCCTGGAGGCGCTGCGCGACGCCGGCGTCGAGACCGTCAGTTCCTGCGAGAGCGGCACCTGCGGCACCTGCAAGAGCCGGCTCGTTTCCGGCGAGGTCGATCACCGCGATCACGTGCTGATGGACGAGGAGCGGTCGGATCACATCATGATCTGCGTCTCGCGGGCCAAGAGCGGGGATCTCACGATTGATTTCTGATCCGATCCGGTTGGGCGTAGCGGGCCTGGGGCGCGGCTTCATGCTGACGCTGCCCAGCATCCTCGACGATCCGCATGTCGAACTCGTCGCCTGCGCCGCACCGCGGGAAAATTCGCGGGAGGCCTTCGTCGCCCGGTTCGGCGGCAGCGCCCACGCGACCATCGAGGGGCTTGCGAACGACCCAGACGTCGAAGCCGTTTACATCGCCACGCCCCATCAGATGCATCGGGAGCATGCGGAGATCCTGGCGGCGGGCGGCAAGCATCTGCTCGTCGAGAAGCCACTTGCGATTTCGATGGACGACGCGAACGCCATCGTGGACGCGGTCGGGCGAGCCGGGATCACGCTTGTCGCTGGGCCGAGCCATAGCTTCGACCAACCGGTCGTGCGGGCGCGCGCGCTGATTGACGAGGGCCGTTTCGGCCGCACGACGATGCTGCACGCCGTCAACTACACCGACTTCCTCTATCGCCCGCGCCGGCCCGAGGAGCTGTCGACCGCCGAGGGCGGCGGCGTGGTCTTCAGCCAGGCCGTCCATCAGATCGACATGGTCCGGTTGCTGATGGGCGCCACGGCTCGGTCCGTCTATGCCGCGACGGGCGCCTGGGATCCGGCGCGGCCGACCGAAGGCGCCTATTCCGCCATCCTCCATTTCGAGGACGGGCGGTTCGCGACCCTCGTCTATTCCGGCTATGCGCACTACGACAGCGACGTGCTGCAGGGGGAGATCGGCGAACTCGGCTTTCCGAAGGACATGGCGAAATACGGCACGGCGCGACGGGCGCTGGCCTCGGTCAGCACGCCTGAGGAAGAGGCGGCGTTGAAGTCCGGGCGGACCTTCGGCGCCGTCGAGCCGTCGCCGAAGGCGCCCTACCCCGAGCATTTCGGACCGGTCGTCGTCAGTTGCGAGCGCGCCGATCTGCGCCTGACGCCCAAGGGCATCGAGATCTGGGGCGACACGGAGCGCGCCTTCGTCGACACCCCGGCCGATCCGTCGCCGCGCGCGGAGGTCCTGCGCGGGCTCTACGACGCGATCCGCCGCGACGCCGAGCCGCCGCAAACCGCCCGGTGGGGGCGGGCCAGCCTCGAGATCTGCCACGCCATTCTGGAAAGCGCGAAGACGGGCCAACCGGTCTCGCTGAACCAGCAATCGTAACGTTTGGGAGGAGAAGAACTGATGGGAACCCTGCGGCTATCCATCGCCATGGGCGACTACGACAGGACGCGTCCGATCCACGACGGCCGGGTCAAGATCGACGGCGTGGATCCGGTGACCATGCTGCTCTCACCGGAGGAGATGTTTTTCCGCGCCTTCCGGCATGAGGCCTTCGACGTGAGCGAGCTGTCTTTCTCCTCCTACTGCGTGAAGCATTCGAAGGGGGAATGTCCCTATGTCGGCATTCCAGTGTTCCTGTCCCGCGCGTTCCGGCATTCTTCGATCTACATCCGCACCGACAAGGGAATCGCGGGGCCGGCGGACTTGAAGGGGCGCCGCATCGGCATCGCGGAATGGCAGCTGACGGCGAATGTCTGGGTGCGCGGCATCCTCGAGGATCATGGCGTGAAGCCGTCCGACATCGCCTGGGTGCGCGGCGGCATGCACACCGCCGGCCGGCCGGAGAAAATCCCGGTCCAGCTGCCCGAGGACGTCACCGTTGAGGCGGCGCCCGAGGGGAAGACGCTCGACGGGATGCTCCGCGAGGGCGAGATCGACGGCTTCATCGGGCCACGCTCGCTGCGCTGCTTCGACGAGGGACATCCGAATGTCGGGCGGCTGTTCGACAAGGGCTTCGAGGCCGCCGCCGAGCATTATGAACGCACCGGCATCTTCCCGATCATGCACGTCCTCGGCGTGAAGAAGGAGATCGCGGACGCCAACCCCTGGCTGCCCGGCGCGCTTCTGAAGGCCTTCACGCAATCGAAGGCGATGGCGCAGGCCGCCCTGCAGGACACCTCGGCGACCAAGGTGACGATGCCGTTCGTCGAGGACACTCTGACCGCGGCCCGACGACTGCTCGGCCCCGAGATCTGGACCTACGGCGTGCCCGGCAACGAACGCGTGCTGGATGCGTTCCTCGACCTGCATCACCGGCAGGGACTTTCGGAGCGCCGGATGAGCGTGGAAGAGGTCTTCCACCCAGCCACCTACGAAGCCTACAGCCTGTAGGCCGGCGGTGGGAAACGCGTTCGCATCAGGCGGCGACGAGCGTCGGGCCGGCTATTCCAGGAGGCTGGAGCGCGTGGCCGGCACCTTCATGCCGCGCGCCTCCGCGTCCGCTTCGTCGTCGGCAAGATTGCGCAGGATCGTGACCAAATCCTGGCGGAGCTGTTCCCGGCGTTCCTCTGGAATGCCGACCAGGGCGACCTCGTTCGCTTCGACGGCGAGCGGCTCCAGCACCTTCTGCAGGTCGCGCCCCTTCTGGGTCAGGAAGGTGTATTGCCGGCGCCGGTTGGAATCGAGCATGCGCCGCTCGACAATGCCGAGCTTCTCCAGCTTGGTGAGCGCGGTGTGCGTGGTCGGCGCCGTCAGATTGGCAACTTCGCTGAGATCGCGCTGCGTCAAACCCTCGCGCTTCCAGAGGATGCGCAGATATATCCATTGCCCGAAGGTGATGCCGTGCAGCGCCAAGCGGCGCGCGAGCGAGCGATTGAACCCCCGGGCGCTCAGCCGCACGAGATGCGCGATGCGTTCGTCCTGGTACGACAGCAGATCGGCGATGTCGGTTTCGCCGTCGCGCTTATTGGGAGTCATGGACATTGCACAAATCCTGAGGGTCGTTCGGCACTCTCGACTGTGGGCGGCGCGACCGACGGAATAGCGGCCAAACCGGGCGGGACTTCCCGAACGGATTCGTTCGACCGCACGTGCAATCTAACGTTACGGGGCGAGAACGTCCCGGCTCTATCGCAAGGTCATGGAAAAAAGACAATACCGAAGGATCAGGGAATTGGCGGCGCCGAACAACGACAATCCGATCGAAACGCCCGTTTCGGGTGGGGCACACGGCCTCTGGGGAAGCGACGTCTTAGGGGAAATGCTCCGCCGGCTGGGCGTGCGCTATGTGGCGCTCAATCCGGGGTCGAGCTTCCGGGGATTGCACGACAGCCTCGTGAACCATCTCGGCAACACGGACCCACGAATGCTGCTCTGCCTGCATGAGGAGCACGCGGTCGCCATCGCCCATGGCTGGGCCAAGGTGACGGGCGAACCGATGGCCGTCGTGCTGCATGCCAATGTCGGCCTGATGCATGGGGCGATGGCGATCTACAACGCCTGGTGCGACCGGGTGCCGATGCTGATCCTGGGGGCGACCGGGCCCGTTGCCGCCGATCTGCGCCGCCCCTGGATCGACCAGATCCACACGTCGCGCGACCAGGCGACGATCATCCGGCCCTACGTCAAATGGGACGATCAGCCGGCGAGTCTCGAAGCCTCTCTCGATGCGATGGCGCGGGCCTGGATGGTGACGAACACGGCCCCGCAGGCTCCGACCTATGTTTGTTTCGACGTCACCGTGCAGGAGACCGCGCTCGACGAGACGCCGATCCTCCCAGCGCCCTACCCCCGCCCGGACGCCCCCGGCCCCTCGCCCGATCAGATCGCACGCCTGCACGACCTCCTCCGCGCAGCGAAGAACCCGGTCTTCATGATGGGACGCATGGCGCGCTCGGCAGAGACTTGGGCGGCACGGGTCGCGCTGGCCGAGCATTTCGGTGCGAAGGTCGTCACCGACATCAAGACCGGCGCGGTCTTCCCGACGGACCATCCGCTGCATGTCGGACCGCCCTCCTTCTTCCTGTCCGAGCCGCAGGCGGCGACCCTGCGCGAGGCCGGCCTGATCGTCAGTTTCGACTGGGTCGACGCCCCGGGCGCCATCCGGCAGACGGGCGCGGAGGCGCCGGTCGTGAACGTCTCGATCGATCATCAGCTCGCGAACGGTTGGTCGTTCGATCATACCGGCCCGATTCGGGCGGAGTTCCACATCGCGACGCCACCGGACAACTGCATCGCCGCGCTCGCGGCCGCGGCAGGGATCGCACCCGCGCCGGCCCCGACGGACGAACCGACTTGCCCGACCCGAGCGCATGCCCCGGAACCAGGACCGATGTCCATGGAGGGATTCGCGGCGGCGCTCGGTGAGGGCCTGACTGGCGAAGTGGCGAGCCTCGTGCGCCTGCCGCTCGGCTGGGACGGCGGCGCGTGGCATTTCCGCCACCCGCTCGACTATCTGGGTTACGACGGCGGCGCCGGCATCGGCTCCGGGCCCGGCATGCTGGTCGGCGCCGCGCTCGCGCTCAAGAATAGCGATCGGCTGCCGGTCGCCGTGCTTGGCGACGGTGACGTCATGATGGGCGTCTCCGCCCTGTGGACCGCCGCGCGCTACCGGATTCCGATGCTGGCGATCGTCTGCAACAACCGCTCCTTCTACAATGACGAGGTCCATCAGGAGAAGGTCGCGAAGGTCCGGAACCGTCCGGTCGAGAACAAGTGGATCGGTCAGGCCATCACCGGGCCCGACATCGACTTCGCGGCGCTCGCCCAGGCGCAGGGGCTCACCGGCATCGGTCCGGTCGCCGAGGGCGACGCCCTCGCCGAGTCGGTTGCCGAAGGGGTCCGTCTCGTCAAGGAGGGCGCGTGCGTGCTGATCGACGCGCGCGTCGAGCCTGGCTACGCCGCCGCCATGTCGAAGGGCATGACGGAGGAGACGTGAGGCGATATTCAGCCTCGGCCTCGCGGCACGATTGAAACAGGACACGATGATGGCAGACGCGCACCTTCTCGAAGCCCAGCCGACCAGTCTTCTGGTATCGCTTCGCGTTCGCCGGGAGGACGGCGACCAATGTGCAGAAACGCTGTCGCAACTGCATGGGCGGCTGATGGCGTTCGACGGCTTCGACAGCCTCGACGTGGTGCGGCGCGAGGCCGAGCTGGGCACGGACTTCCACATCATCGCCCGGTTCAGGGATGAGGGCGCGCTGGAGCGATGGCGCGCGAGCCCCGATCGCAACGCCCTCCTCGGAAAGATGGAGGTGCTGACGATCACCGACATCTCAAGGCAGCAGGCGTCCGGATCGAACATTTGGTTCGAGCCTGTTACCTCGTTGCCGAGCGCACCGAAGCCGCCCCTCTTCTGGAAGCGGTGGGCGACCAGCATGCTCGCGGTCTATCCGCCCCTCGTCCTCCTGGTGACGATGCTGAAGCCGATCACGGCCCATCTGCCGGAGGCGATCGGCCTGTTTCTGGTCGCGCTGATCCTGACGGGGATCACGACGGCCTTCATCGTGCCTTGGCTGACGCGCAAGCTGCATGGCTGGCTGGTCGCCCGGTGATTGCCGCCAACGGCCTCGGTGATCCAACCGCGCAGCACTGCTCACGTGCGCTAGGCTCGATCGGTGCCATCTTCTTGAAAATCACGTGCCGCCCTTAAAGAAGGGGCTCGGCGCCTCTCTGCCTAGACACACTCTTTCAATCGGGCGATAGCGGATGCACGACTGTTGAGGTCCGTCAAAGAAGCGAGCATTCGGAGAGATGCGCAAGGCCGGCCCTCCGGGGGCAGGCGTTGCGCCCTCGCCGGACGCAGGCGGGCCTAGCCGCAGCAATTGCCCTTCAAATTGGGCGGGGTGACGCCGCTGTGGTCGCAGCAGCCGCCTTGCCAGAAGTCGGCGCCCGCGCCGTGACAGTACTTCCCGTCGGCCTTCACCATCTCCATGAAGAGCGGGTGGAAGTTGCGGCAGATGTTGAGCTCCGACTTGACCCAGTGCAGCGG
>MRWG01000135.1_pt1 | contig 134331 bp, 100 predicted proteins | sample 1013341 | NCBI WGS metagenome assembly MRWG01 (sample SAMN06117577, study PRJNA244670) | biofilm metagenome | biome: Water; feature: Cathode Biofilm; material: Biofilm; isolation source: microbial consortium enriched at the cathode of a solar microbial fuel cell | place: USA: District of Columbia...
CCGAACCCCTCGTGCGTATCGAGCCTGAAAACCCTGCGCCGGCGATGCCCGACGTCGCTGACGTGCCGGTTCCCGCGAACGCGCAAGCGGACACCGAGCCATCGCTGACTCCGCCCGAAAATCCGACACCGCCAGCCGTCGCCGGCGTCGACGAGGCGGATGCGCCAACCGCGGCCGTAGCACCGCTCACGAACCCGACACCGGCACTCGTGCCGTCCGTGGCTGGCATGAGTCTCGGGCAACTGCGGATCGCACGCAGCCGTTCCGGCGCGTCCGTCGAACCGCTGCTGAACGAGGCCTACGATGCCTATGTCCGTGGTGATTACGCGGCCGCCGCAAGCGCTTACGCGACGGTCCTCGAACAACAGCCGGAGCGTCGCGACGCGCTCCTCGGTATGGCGGCGCTGAAACTGCGCGATGGCGAGGTAGCCGCGGCGCACCGGATGTATCGCGAAGTGTTGCAACGTGACCCCGGTAACGCGACGGCGCAGGCGGCCCTGTTCTCGCTCGAAAGCGGCGCCGCCGATAACGTCTCGGAAGCCAGGCTGAAACTGCTGCTCGACGAGGGTGTCGACGGCGGCTATATCTATTTCTCGCTCGGCAATCTGTACGCGCGCAAGCAGCGCTGGCCGGATGCGCAGCAGGCCTACTTCGAAGCGTTGCGCTACCACCCCGCCAACCCCGACTACAACTACAATCTCGCGGTCAGTCTCGATCGCATTGGCCAGCGCGACACCGCGGCCAAATATTACGCGGCCGCCGTGGATCTCGCGGACACCGAAAACAGCGGCTTCGATCCGGCCGCGGCGCTGGCCCGCCTGCAGACGATTGCCGGCGCCGAGTAGTCACACCAGGCAGCGGTGGTATGAGCGCGACGAAACAATCCCTGCGGATCGGCGAGCTACTCGTCCAGAAAGGCGTCGTCAGTCCCGACCAGGTGCGCATCGCGCTCACCGAACAAAAGAAGAACAAGGACCACCTCGGCAAGATCCTCGTGCGTCTCGGCTTCGCCACCGAAGCCATTATTCTCGATGTGCTCGGCGGGGCGCTCGGCCAGCAAAAAGCGGATCTCGCGAAAGTCGTCGTCGACAGCGAGGCGATCAAGTTGATCCCGAAAGATCTCGCGCGCCGTTTTCACATCCTGCCACTGACCTACGAGTCGAATCGCAACCGCCTGACCCTGGCGATGGCGGATACGTTCAACGTCGTCGCGCTCGACCAGATCACGGCCCTGCTCGGCGGCGACACCGACATCGTGCCGCTGATGGCCGGCGAGGCCGAGATCGAGAAGGCGATCGATCAGTTCTACGGCTTCGAACTGTCCGTCGACGGCATCCTGCAGGAAATCGAAACCGGCGAGATCGACTACGAAAGCCTCGAAGCCGACAGCGAGGAGTATTCGCAACCCGTCGTACGTCTCGTCAACGCGCTGCTGTCCGATGCGGTCAAGCGCGGCGCTTCCGATATCCATTTCGAACCCGAGGAAGGGTTCCTGCGCTTCCGTTACCGCATCGACGGCGTGCTGCGCCAGGTGCGCTCGCTGCACAAGAACTACTGGTCGGCGATCGCGGTGCGTCTGAAAGTCATGTCCGGCATGGATATCGCGGAGACCCGCGCGCCGCAGGACGGCCGCATCGGCCTGTCGCTGTCCGGTCGCGCGATCGATTTTCGTGTGTCGACGATCCCGACCGTGCATGGCGAAAACATCGTCCTGCGCGTGCTCGACCGGCAAAAGGGCATCGTGCCGATCGACGAAATCGGGCTCGAACGCGACGTGCTCGACCTGTTGAAACTCATGGTCGCGCGCCCGGAAGGCCTGTTGCTCGTGACCGGCCCGACCGGCAGCGGCAAGACCACCACGTTGTACAGCGTGCTGAATCACCTGAACACCGAGTCGGTCAACATCATGACGCTCGAAGACCCGGTGGAATACCCGATGGGTATGATCCGGCAGACGTCCGTGAACGAAGCCGTGCGGCTCGATTTCGCGAGTGGTATCCGCTCGATGCTGCGTCAGGATCCGGACATCATTCTTGTCGGCGAAATCCGTGACGAGGACACCGCGGCGATGGCGTTCCGCGCGGCGATGACCGGTCACCAGGTGTTTTCCACGCTGCATGCGAACTCCGCGCTCGGCGCCGTTCCGCGACTTATTGACATGGGCGTGCGCCCGGAAATCATGGCCGGCAACATCATCGGCATCCTCGCGCAACGCCTCGTGCGCAAGTTGAAACAAGGCTGCATGGAAGCGTACGAACCGGTGGGTATCGAACGCCGGATCCTCGGTCTGAGCGAGCAGCCGGCCGGGGAGCGGATATACCGGGTTGGCGAAGAACACCAGCACGCGGAGCACCAGGGCTATTCCGGTCGCCTCGCCCTGATGGAGCTGTTGAAGTTTAACCGCGAGATGGACGAATTGATCGCCCGCAGCGCGACCGCGCGCGAGCTGACGGATTGCGCCCGCCGTTCCGGTTTCAAGACGCTCGCGGAAGTTGCCATCGCGCGCGTCCTCGAGGGCGTAACCACGATCGATGAAGTGTCGCGCGTCGTCGATCTGACCGAACGGGTCGCCTGATGGAGGTCTTTCGCTACAAGGCGATCGACGAAAAAGGCCGCGTACTGCACGGCAAGGTGGATGCGGCGAACGCGGCCGACCTCGAAACACGCCTGAGCCGTATCGGCCTCGACCTCGTCAACTACCGGGAACTGAAGTCAAAACACAAAAACGTCACCGGCCGCGGGATCAAGCGCAGCGACATGATCACGTTTTGTTTCCACCTCGAACATCTGCTGCGCGCCGGGGTGCCGATCCTCGAAGGCCTGTCGGATCTGCGCGATACGATCGACAACAAGCGTTTGCGCGAGATCACCGCGGCGATGATCGAATCGATCGAGGGCGGCAAGAATCTTTCCGGCGCGATGCGCGATTTTCCGTTCGTGTTCTCGCCCGTCTTCGTCAGCCTGATCCGTGCCGGCGAGCAGAGCGGCCAGCTCGTCGAAGTGCTGCAAAAGCTGATTGAAAACCTGAAGTGGCAGGACGAACAGGCCGCGCAAACAAAAAAGCTGCTGATGTATCCGAGCATCGTGTCGGCAATTGTCGCCGCGGTCCTGTTTTTCTTAATGCTCTATGTCGTGCCGCAACTGATTTCGTTCCTGAGCACGATGGGCCAGGAGCTGCCGCTGCAGACCCGGGCGCTGATCTGGACCTCGGGTTTTCTCCGCGACTGGTGGTATCTCGTGCTTGCGCTGCCGCTCGTCGCGGCCGCCGGCATCGTCTTCGCGGTAAGAACGAACGACGCGTTCGCGCTGAAAGTGGATGCCTTCAAGCTTCGGTTGCCGGTCGTCGGGCCGATATTAAAGAAGATCATCGTCACCCGGGTGTGCAATGTGTTCTCGATCATGTATTCCTCCGGCATCACGGTGCTCGAATGCATCCGCACCACGGAGGACGTTGCCGACAACAAGGCGATCCGCCAGGCCGTGCGCGATGCCGGGCGCATGATCGCCGATGGCGGCGGCATATCGCGCAGTTTCGCCGCGAGCGGCCTGTTTCCGCCGCTCGTGGTGCGCATGTTGCGCGTTGGTGAGAATACGGGCGCGCTCGAAGAGGCGCTCGCGAACGTGAGCTATTTCTACACGCGCGACGTGCGTGAATCGATCGCAAACCTGCAGGGAATGATCCTGCCGGGTATTACGATCGTGCTCGGTGCGATCATCTTGTGGATCATGGCGGCCGTGATGGGACCGATTTATGACCTTTTCACTCAAATCAAGTTTTAGCATCGCCGGGAAGCGCGCGCTTCTCGTCACGGCTGAACGCGCGATCCTCTACCAGTGCCGCAACGGCCAGGTGGACATCGCCTATGAGTTCGCCGCGAACGAGGCCGGTCGCGAAACGTTCCTGCGCGCGCTCGTGGAAACGAACCCGGCGCCGATTTATGTCCTCGTCGACGTCGTCGAAGAGGAATACCGCCAGGACGTAATACCGCATGTATTCGGTGCGGATCGCAAATCCGTCCTCGAGCGCAAGTTCTCGCGCCTGTTTCGCGGCACGATGTATTGCCACGCGATCCTGCAGGGGCGCGAAACGGAAGGGCGCAAGGACGACAAGGTGCTCCTCACCGCGATCACGAAGACGGACATTATCGCGCCGTGGATAGAACTGATCGAACATCAGAAGATCCCCGTGGCCGGCATTTATTCGCTGCCCGTGCTGAGCCAGGCGCTGTTGAAGAAGATCGGGGCGAAAGGGACGAACGTGCTGCTGATCAGCGTGCAGAGCGCGAGCGGCCTGCGCCAGACTTTCTTCCGCGATCGGCAAATCAAGATCAGTCGTCTCGCGCAAATGCCGCGGATCGGCACCGTCCCGTATGCCTCGCACCTGATGGGCGAACTCGAAAAGCTGCGCCGTTACCTGAACAGCCTCGCGCTGACGTCCCGTGACGCGCCGCTCGACGTCTATATCCTGAGCCACGGGCAATGGCTCACGGAACTCGAACAGCACTGTCGCGACACGGCCGAGGAGCGCTATTTCCTGCTCGACGTGGCTGAAATCGGCAAGCGTCTCGGCCTCGACGCGCCGTTGACCACGGCCTACAGCGACGCGATTTTCGCGCAGCTGTTACTCGATGAAACACCACGCAATCATTACGCGAGCAACGAGGAGCGCAAGTATTTTTCGCTCTACCGGATCCGCAACGCGCTGATTTCCGCGAGCGCGATGTTGCTCGTCGCGAGCATTGCCTGGAGCGGGTTCAATTTTCTCGATGGCGTGTCGCTGAAACAGCAGGCTCTGGACGCGCAGCAGAAAGCAAATTTCTACCAGGAACGCTACGCGATGGCGCGCCGGGATTTGCCGCCGACCGCGGTCGAACCGCTCGACATCCAGACCGCCGTGGATATCGTCGCCACGCTCCGGCACTACAAGAGCGATCCCGTGCCGATGCTCGAAATTATCGGCGCGGCGCTCGCAGCGGCACCCGCGGTGCGCCTCGATCGGATCGAATGGCATGCCGCGGTTGATCCGAACTCGACCGGCGAGCGCAGCAATCGTCGCCGCGACGTCGATGACAAAAACCTGATCGAACGCGATCCGCGCTATTCGCACTATCACATCGCCGTGTTCCGGGGACACCTGCCGGCGTTCGTCGGTGATTTTCGCGCCGCGATCGCCGAAGCCGATGGCATCGCGGCGCGGCTTGCCGAACATCCGCACGTGCGCCGCGCCGAAGTCGTCGAGTATCCGCTCGACGTGACCCCGGACGGGAGCCTGGCCGGTTCAGCCTCGGCCGGGGACACGGATCACGAAGCGCGGTTTGCCGTGAAAATCGTGCTTGGAGTAATCGATGACCGCAAGCAAAGCTGATTTCGCGCTGTTGCGCGGTGCGCTTGGCGTGTTCGCCATGTGCCTGCTCGTCGGTGGTGTCCTCGTCGGGGCGAGTTATTATTTTCGCGAAGAGATGGCGACGGAATACCGCAATCATCACCTGCGCTTTCGCGACGTCAGCCGCAAGTATCTCGCGGTGGATGATGAAGAGCGGATCATCGAAACCGCTTACCCCGAATTCGTCCGCCTGTTCGAAGGCGGGATCCTGGGACAGGAACTCAGGCTCAGCTGGATCGAGGCGTTGCGGCGGGCCGACGCGGCGATCGGTTTGCCCGCGCTCGATTACCGGATCAGCTCACAGCAACGTTACGAGCCGCCGTTTCCGGTGAATCCTGGCGCATTCGACATCCGGGTCAGCGAGATGAGTCTCGCGGTAGGACTGTTGCACGAGGGTGATTTGATCAGCCTGTTGAGCGCGCTCGACACGACGGCCGACGGTTTGTATTCCGTGTCGCGCTGCGAGGCGATCCGGGTCAACGAATTCGAGGCGCAGGACCGGACCCGGCCGAACATCAAGGCCGACTGCGTACTCGACTGGTTTACCGTCGACCTGAAGGGCGAGCGGGAGTTGTCGTTGTGAACCGCGGCACCGTCATCGCCGCACTCGCCGCCGTGACGCTTGAACTGTTCGCGGCGCCGGACGCCGGGGCCGAAGTCGGGCGCTTGTTCTTTACGCCGGCGGAGCGTGCCGCGCTCGAGCAATCGCGGCGCCAGGCGCAGGTTACGCCGGCCCCGGCACCGGAACCGCCGCCGCAACGGCCGGTCGTCAGCGCACCGCCGCCGGCAGAGGTATTGCCGGTGGTCACGGTGGACGGCTACGTCAGGCGCTCCGGCGGCGAGGCCACCGTGTGGGTGAACGGCGAGAACAGCTACGATGGCGGTGCCGCCACGGGCCGGATCGATCCGCGCGCGGCGCGGATACACGGGCAACGCATCGCGATCACGCCCGGCGGCACGCACCCGCCGGTGCTGCTGAAGCCGGGGCAGTCCTACGATCCGGGCTCGGCGACGACGGCTGATGTGTACGAACCGCCCGACCCGGCGCGGGATATTTCCCCGAATTGACCGTCGGATCGTGAAACTGCGACCCGGTTGCCGCTTTATCCCGGGTCGCTCGGCTAGCTTTATCTGCAGGGTGGTCCCGCACTTCCGCGCGCTGCCACCATCACCCGCGCGCCGTGCGCGCAGCGCGACAGCGAACTGGAACGCGAACGAACACAGTCATGCAGGCCCGGCATAAACAACGCGGCGTCGTCCTCCTCGTAGTGATGTTGCTCATCCTCGTCGCGGGATCGTTCGTCTTGCTGAAGGCGCTGAACATTGCGGCAAACCGCCAGGCCGATGATCCCGATGCTACGACGTACCGGGCGCTGAAGCAGGCAAAGCAGGCGCTGATCGGCTATGCCGTGAATACACCCGCGCTGACCCCGTCGGGACTCGGTCCGGGACGCCTGCCGTGTCCCGATCTGAACGGTGACGGCGCGGCCGCGGGGACGTGTTCGCTCGGCGGCGCGAACGCGATGACCGGACGCTTTCCTTACCGTGAGATCATGAGCGATCGGATCGTTGACGGCGCGGGTGAGCCGTTATGGTATGCACTCGATGAAGCGTACCGCTACCACCTCGCGAACGTCGTGATCAACAGCGATACGCCGAACGGACTTGTCGTCGATGCACAAACGGACATTGTTGCCGTGATCATCGCGCCCGGCGCCGCGGTGGGCACGCAGGGCCGCGGCGGCACGCCCGCCATCACGGATTTTCTCGAAGGCGATAACGCGACGCCGGACGACGCGGTGTTTACGCTGGCCGATCCGGACATCCCGTTCAACGATACGCTCGTTACGGTGACCCGCGCGGAACTGATGGCGGCCGTCGAACGGCGCGTGCTCGCCGAGGCGACGAACGCGCTGAACGCCTATTACAACCTGTACGGCGGCTATCCGTGGGCGAGTCCGTTCCAGAATCCTGCCACGAGCGATTTCCGTCCGAACCCCGGTACCACCGCCGGGCACCTGCCGTTACACGTGGATACGCCCGGGGTCGACGATTTTTTCGCGGCGCCGTTCGCGCTGTCCTGGAACGTGCCCGCCGACGGCGTGCTGTCGCCCGGGTCCGCGCCGCAGGATGCGTGCATGCGTTCGAACCAGTGCAACGACGACGACACCGACATCAATCACGATTTCGCCGGTACGACGGTGACGTTCGCCACCGGCGTGTGTAACTGGACGAATGCCGAGACGTTCACGTGCGGCGGGATCGAGACCGTCAACCTGAGCGTCGACGGCGGCACGCTCGCGCGTACCTACGCCGTGGACATGGATATCCCCGGCGTGAATCCCGTGGTCACGGAACCGACCGCGACGCTCGTGCGGCGGCGCGCCCTGAGTCTCGCGAACGAAGAACTGCCGCCCGGATCGAGCGTCACGCTGACCGTATACGACGAGCTGAACGGCACGGCGCGCGGGCCGGCGCGCTCACTGACGCTGGCACCGGGCGATGCCGTCGTGTTGTTCAGCGTCGCCGACGTACCGTTCTATCTCGGCGACGACAACACGGAAATCGCGACGTTCACGAGTTCCCCGGCCTCGCTGCCGCGCTGGTTCACGGCGAACAACTGGCACCACCACGTGTATTACGCGTTCGCACCGGACGAGGCGGTCGACGGCACGGGCTGTATCGCGGGCACGAACTGTCTCACGGTAAACTGGGACCGTACCGGTACGCTCGCGGATCAGACGATCGATAAAGCGCGCGGGGTGGCGCTGATCGCCGGCTTCGATTTGAACGCGGCGCGGCCGACGGCCACGCTCGCTGATTACTTCGAGGGCGAAAACGCGACCCCCGATACGACCTACGTCCGCGCCGCCGTGTCCGCGACCGCGAACGACCAATTGCGGATCCTCGACCCGAATGAATAATTACCGCTCATCATTCAGCGACGCCGGCGGCTTCACCTTGATCGAAATGGCCGTCGTGCTGTTTATCTTCGGCTTGTTGATCGCCGGGGTACTCGGGCCGCTGGAAACCCAGCTCGAAGCGCGCGACCGGCGCGAGACGATCGAGACGATGGAGGAGATCATCGAGTCGTTGTACGGCTATGCGATCAACAACGGCCGCCTGCCGTGTCCGGACACGGACGGCGACGGTCTGCCGAATCCCACGTACGACGGCACGCTCGGATCCGCAATCTGTCTCGGCGAGGGTTTCGTGCCCTGGGTGGAACTGAACGTTGCGCAGGGCGATGCCTGGGGCAACCGCTTCCGGTATCGCGTGCGCCCGTTGCAGTTCACGTTCGAGGACCAGGACGGGATCTGCGACGGTGATGATGACGACCCGGCGACGGCCGGCAACCAGGCCCCGTTCGAATTCGATTTGTGCGCGACCGGCAATATCCAGGTCTTCACCCGCGGCGACGACCCGTCAACCGCCGGCACGATCGAAGGCAAGTTCCCGACGATCGCGGCAAGAAATCTGCCCGCTGTGATCCTGTCCCATGGCCGGAACGGTTTCGGCGCGACCTCGGTGTCGGGCATCGCGCGACCCACCGCGCCCGGTGGCACCGATGAAGCACGCAACACCGATACGAACGACACGTTCTATTCCCGCGGCTACACCGGCGACAATCCCGCGTGTACGGACGACCCGGACGAAACCACCCCGCTGTGCGCGTTCGACGACATCGTCATGTGGTTATCCCCCGCGATCCTGAACAACCGCATGGTGACGTCGGGTCGCCTGCCGTAAGCTCGTCCGCCGCGGCTAGCCGCGGTTCGTCAGCGTGAAGCGCACCGCGCCGTCCTCGTTTTCGCTCAGGATCAGGCGATAACCGTTCACGGCCGCCTGTTGCGCGGACTGGAACAGCCCGATCCCGAGTCCGTTGTCCGAACTCACGGGTTGCGTGAACAGCCGCGCCGCGAGCGCCGGCGCCATCGCCTTGCCATTGTCGACGACACTGATCACGACATCGCCGTCCTTCTCGTACAAGCCCACCTTGATCTGGATCGGATCACTCGTTTTCGCCTTGTTGCGCGCGTTATCGAGCAGGTTTTCGATCACGCTGTCGAAGCAATCCGCGGGGATGCCGAGCGCCGGGTTGCCGATGTCGGGCAGAAACTCGATCCGGGCGACGCTGTGCCGCGCCACGAGTTGTTCCCACCAGTTGCCGAGCGGGCTCGCGGCGTTCACCTGTTTCGTCGGCTGCTGCAGCTTGTCGAGCGCGAGTTGCAGGCGTTGCGTGATGTGCGGCAGCTGTCGCCGCAGCAGCGACTGTTGCTGTTGCGCACGTTCGCTCCCGGCCGGGCCGACGTCTTCGAGAATCGCGGCGGTCGTTGTCTTCAGCGACTGCAGCAGGTTCTTGATGTCGTGCGTGAGCCGCGCGCCGGTTTCGTGCACGGCCTGCAGGTGGGCCTGCTGTGCCTGCTCCGTTTCGCGGGTTTTCGCGGAGTAGAAATGACCGAGTACCTCGATCAGCAAACGGCAGTGGATCAGCAGCGACGGCCCGACCGGGCGCTCGGTATACAGGATCACCCGCAGGCCGCCGGAATTCAGCTGCGTGGAGAAGTCCGCGCGCTCACCGACTTCGCCGCTGCCACCGTTCGTGCGCCAGCCCGCGCCCTTGATCCACGGGATCTCGCACAGCTTTTCCAGCGCGCCGGTGAGAAACTCCGTCGGTTGCAGCCGGCGTTCGGCGAGCGTGGCGAGATTCGACAACCACGCCTCGAACGGGGTACCGATGTTGAGCACGGATTTTTCCCACAGCGTGCCGAGCCCGGACCCGGACCCCGGCGTGATCAGCCAGCTGATCAGAACGAGGAACGCGCTCATCACGAGCAGCGATACGATCAGCGTGATCGGGTAGTCGAAACGCAATTCGTAGGTCATGAGCACGCTGCCCGCCGCCAGCAGCGCCGTCATCAGCGCGATCGTGATGCCGCGAAAAAAATCGATCGGGAACGTTTCGCGATGCGCGACGTTATACGTGGGGAAGAACAGCACCGCGAGCGGCATCACCGCCCACGCGAGCCGGAACGACACGAGCACGGCGCTGTTGAGGCGGCCGACGTCGAACAGCCGTGGCACGCATTCAATCAGCAGGATCGAGATCAGCATCGTCAGCGTGATCATGTAGGCGATGCGTTCCTCGCGGGTCGAAAACGAGCGTCCCGCGACGATGCCGATCAATAAAATCAGCCAGCCGAACAGCAGCCACCAGTCGAGCGCGGCGAAGAACGCGCCGGCCACGATCATGATCAACAGCGTCGAGTAACGATCGAGACGCTGGTCGCGCTGCCAGATCGGTTGCCACAGGAAGAACAGGCCGAGGTGCGCGGTCATCAGTGACGCCGACAGCATGCTGCCGAAGTTCGCGCGCAGGGCCAGGTTCAGCACGATCAACATCATCGCGAGAACCCAGTGTTCGCGATGCGGGTCGAGCAGGCGCGAGAGTGCGTTCACGTTCATGGCTTGCCCGGGTGATGCGATGCGGTGTGCACACCGGCAGGGTACTGCAAGCCCCGGGACATTAGGACCCCGCGCGCGTGCTCTTCGACACGCGCGCGGGATTTCAAGTAACCTGCCGCCACAGTGGCAGCGACCGCGCAATTCAGGCTCGAATGAAATTTCACAACTGTCTGTCGATCATGCGCTTCACGTGGCTGGAAATGTCACGCCTCAAGGTGTGGCATTTTGCCTTGCTGATCATCCTTATCGGCTGCGCCGTGGCAGAGTTTGGGGCCGCGCTCGCGGTAACGGAATCCGCGGCGCATCGCAGCGCATTCTACGCTGCCGGCATGCGGCTTGGCGCCGTGTTCGTCGTCGCCGCAATCGTATGTGTCAGCGTGTTGCGTGAGTTCGACGACAAGGGCGTCGAGGCGGTGTTGTCGCGCCCGGTGTCCCGCGGTGACTGGTATTGCGGGCGTTTTTTCGGCTACGCCGGCATGAGCATCGGTTTCGCCGCGCTCGTGGCCGTGCCGCTCGTCGCGCAGCAGGCGGCGAGTGCGCTGCCCTGGGCCTGCTCGCTCGCGCTCGAACTCGTACTCGTGACCGCGGCGACCCTCGCGTTCACGATCACGGTGCGGCAGGTCCCGGCCGCGCTGTGTGCCGTGGCCGGGTTCTACCTGCTCGCGCGCGGTATTACCGGCTTTGGCCTCATGGCGACGGGACCGACGGTCGATCTCTCGGCCACGTCCGCACGCGTCATGGCCGGCTTCATCGACATCCTCGCGCATGTCCTGCCGGCGCTCGATCGCTACACCCAGACGGCCTGGTTGACGACCCCACCGCCGCCCGGCGAACTCGGCTTTCTCGTCGTGCAGACCGTCGTGTATGCCGCGCTGCTCGGGGCGGTGGGTTTGTTTGATCTGCACCGGAGAAATTTCTGACCCGTGCGCGACGAACGCCCCATCCGCCACGTACCGCCGGTTACGATCGTCGTGCTGATCGCAATGCTCGCCGCGCAGGTGTGGCTGCACGTGTCGCAGGCGCCGGCCACGGCGCAGCCGCGGCCGCTGCCCGCGCCGCCGCGGGCGGAACTCGTCGCGGCGCTCGGGTTTGGCGATCGCATCGTGATCGCGAAACTCACGATGTTGTGGCTGCAGAGCTTCGACAATCAGCCCGGGATCAGTATTCCGTTCGCGGCGCTGGATTACACGCGCCTGATCCGCTGGCTCGAGGTCATTCTGCAGGTCGACGCGCGGGCACAATACCCGCTGCTCGCGGCGAGCCGGATCTATGCCGAGGTGCCGGACCCGGCGCGCGCGGGCGCGATGCTCGATTTCGTCGCGCGCGCGTTCCTCGACGATCCGGACCGGCGCTGGCCGTGGCTCGCGCATGCGGTATATGTCGCGAAGCACCGTCTGCATGATCCCGAGCGCGCCCTGCGTTACGCCACCGCGCTCGCGACCCACGCCACCGGGCCGGACGTACCCGGGTGGGCGCGCCAGATGCGGATTTTCGTGCTCGAAGACATGGGCGAACTCGAAGCCGCGAAAGTGCTGCTCGGTGGCCTGCTCGACAGCGGTCGCATCACCGATCCGCACGAGTTGCGGTTTCTGTCGCAACGCCTCGCCGAACTCGAGGCGCGGGTTCGGGACCCGCGTTAGCGGATGCCGCGCCCGCGCGCCGGTGTCGATACGCCGACAGGCCAGGCACGGATTGTCGAAAAATCGTCACAAGCGTTCGAATAGTGACGATCCGGCAATCGTTAAATTTCGATAACTCCATTTAAAACAGCAGCTTGGATCTTTGGCACGAATACTGCGTTGGGTTCTAATAAACTCGCATCAGCCAGGAAACATGGTATGCCCAACTTCAGAAAACAAACCGGTTTCACGCTCGTCGAAATCGCCATTGTGCTCGTCATCATCGGCCTGCTGCTCGGCGGGATCCTGAAAGGTCAGGAACTCATCACGAGCGCGCGCGTGCGCAACATCGCGGATCAGAACTCCGGGGTGCAGGCGGCCTATTACGGTTTTATCGACCGCTACCGCCAGGTCCCCGGCGACTGGAACTCGACGAATGCGGCGCAGGCAATCCCCGGGGTGACGACCGGCGGCAACGACAGCGGCCGCCTCGACGGTGACAACGAGTGGGTGGAAGCGCTCGCGTTGTGGGAGCAGTTGTCGAAAGCGGGATTCATCCAGGGCAACTATACCGGCGGCGACGCCGCGCCGAGCGCGGCCGATACGGACAAGGCGCCGCGCAATGCATTCAACGGTTACCTCGTGCTGTTTCGCACGGACGATTACGACGATCCCGGCACGGCGGTGGAACGACTCAATCTCGTGCTCGGCTCGGGGATCCCCGTGAACGTGTTGCGTGAACTCGATCTGAAGGTGGACGACGGCTTGCCGGAATCCGGGGTCATGCGCCACGCGTTGACCGGCGGGGCGGTGTTTGGCGACATCGCGCAGTCCACGAGTACGTGTGTCGCCGACGGCACCCCGCCAATCTGGAACATCGCGGGCAACGAGCAGTTGTGCAACGCGGTCTACCTGTACTGATCCGTGCCGCCGCGAGGCGGCCACGCATTGAACCACGGCCCGCCACGCGCGGGCCGTTTCACTTTTCGCGCCACGTCGCTTCATGACGGCGCCGCTGTCGTTCCGCCGGGTGACGAAACGCTACGGCGCGCGCGCCGTACTCGAGGCGCTCGACCTCGAACTGCACGCCGGCGAAACGCTCGGTCTCGTCGGCATGAACGGTGCGGGTAAATCCACGCTGCTGAAAGCCGCGCTCGATCTGACCACGCTCGATGCCGGTAGTATCACGATCGGCGGGGTCGACCACCGGCGCGCCGCGGCGCGCGAACCGCTCGCCTATCTCGCGGAAAACTTCCAGCCGCCGCATTTCGCGACGGGCCGTGATTACCTCAACTACGTCGCGCGCCTGCATCGCGTGACCCCGCTGCCGGCGCGGCTGGACGCGGAGTGCGCCGCGCTCGAACTCGACCCCGGGGTACTCGACGAACCCGTGCGCCAGTACTCGAAAGGGATGCGGCAAAAACTCGGGCTCATCGGCGCGGTCGTCACGGATCGCACGCTGCTGATCCTCGATGAACCGCTGAGCGGCCTCGATCCGAAAGCGCGCGCCCTGTTCAAGGCCCGGCTCGGGGCGGCAAAAGCGGCCGGCGCCACGATCTTTTTCAGTACCCACCTGCTCGACGATATCGGCGCTGTTTGCGACCGCATCGCCGTACTCGACGGCGGCCGCATCCGCTATACCGGCACGCTTGCGGCATTCGCCGACGCGTATCCGGCGGCGAGCCTCGAAGCCTCGTTTCTGCGCTGTCTGAGCGAGGTGGACGCCGCGTAAAGGATCGCCGCAGGGCGCCGCTATCGTTCGTATCTGCCAGACACTCCCGGGCCACACACAGCGGGGGTCGGACCGAAGGACCAATGATAGAACTGCATCCTGAACTCGCCCGCTCCATCGTCGACAACCTCCCGGGCGCCGTCGCCGTGCTCGACGTCGAGGGCCGGGTCGTCTGGGGCAACAGTGAACTCGCGCAATTGCTGCGTCGCGATCCGGCGGACATCGTCGGCGCGTCGGCCGAATCCCTGCAGCTGCCGTTGCCGGCCGCCGATGCCGTACCGTCACCCGAATTGAGCAGCCGGATCGTCGAGAAAGGCCGTCTCGTCGGGATCTGGCGGAACGTGGGCGAGGCCGCGTTCAAGGGCCGGGTCCTGCTCATGATGGACAAGAAGTACGCGATCGACTGGTTTCTCGACGTCCTGTCGAGCGGCAGTTTCGATCCGTCGATCACCTCGCGACTGCTGTCACGCAACGCGCTGCTGAACCGTCTGCAACTCGAAGTATCGCGCTCGCGTCGCTATGCCAACCCGCTGTCGTGCCTCGTCATCCGCATCGACAACCTCAGCGGCGATCGGCGCTCGCGCAGCGACACGATCCACAGCCTCATCGCCTCCACCGTGACCGACCTGCTGCGCTGGGTGGATGTGCTCGGACAATGGTCCGACCAGGCCCTCGTCGTGATCCTGCCGGAGACGGCCGAAGCGGCGGCCGAACAACTCGCGGAAAAACTCGCCCGGGCCATCGACGAACACCTCACGCGTGAGGCGCCGCATGTGAGTATCAACGTCGGCGCGAGTACGTGGCGCAAGGGCGACGATGCCGGTCGGCTCGTGCGCCGCGCCGAGATCGTCGCGCGGCGCCAGATCGGCAGCACCGCACGGACCCTGAGTTTCTGACCATGGCCGGCTCAGTCGCTCGCGATAATCTCGAAGTCATGCGTGATGTCCGCCGTCTTGCCGATCATGATCGAGGCGGAGCAGTACTTCGTGGCCGAGAGTTCGATCGCGCGTGCCACCTGCTTCTCGCTCACGTCGCGACCGCTAACGACGAAATGTATGTGTATGCGCGTGAACACCTGCGGGATCTCGTCGGCGCGTTCGGCCGTCAGTTCCGCACGACAGTCGCGGATGTTCTGGCGTGCCTTGCGCAGGATCGAAACCACATCGAAACTCGCGCACGCACCGAGCCCCATGAGCACGAGTTCCATCGGGCGAACCCCGGCATTGTCGCCGCCGGCCGACGGTGGACCGTCGATGACGACGCTGTGCCCGCTGCCGGATCGACCGACGAACATCGCGTTCCCGGCCCACGTAATTTTTGCTTCCATCCTGTTACCTCATGCCGTATCGCGATGGCGTTTTTTACCGCTCTATCGGGGCTTGTCGTGATTACGATCAACCTGAATGTAATTCGTATCTTATAAACTTTTCCTATAACATGGCGCAAAAAATGAACGATCCAATATCCGCCTTGTTTCCCGACGAACAGCGTTCGGAAAACCACAAGAGGGTAGTAGCTATGAGTACTGCACAATCATTGCAGGCCACGGACGCCGATGCGATCGCGCGCTTTCTCGAGCATTGTCACCGCAAGCAATTTCCGTCGAAAAGCACGATCATCCGCCAGGGCGATCCGTCACACGAACTGTATTACATCATCAAGGGTTCCGTGACCGTGATGCTCGAAGACGAAGAGGGCCGCGAACTCGTCCTCGCCTATCTGAACCCGGGCGACTTCTTCGGCGAGATTGGTCTGTTCAACGAACACGTGAACCGCAGCGCACTCGTGCGGGCGAAAACGAATTGCGAAGTCGCGCAGATCAGCTACGACAAGCTGAAAAGCATGTCGACGATATTCCCGGATCTGCTGTTCGCGATTTCATCCCAGCTGGCGAACCGCCTGCGCAAAATGAATCGCAAGATCGGCGACCTCGCGTTCATGGACGTCTCCGGACGGGTCGCGCGTTCGCTGCTCGACCTGTGCAAGGAGCCGGACGCGATGACGCATCCCGACGGCATGCAGATCCGGATCACGCGGCAGGAACTCGGACGCATCGTCGGTTGCTCGCGCGAAATGGTCGGCCGCGTACTGAAGACCCTCGAAGAACAGCACCTGATCAGCGTCAGCGGCAAAACGATCGTCGTGTTCGGCGTACGCTGACAGTACAACCGTAAAAAAAAGGCTGGTCGGGTTTCGCACCGAGCGAAACCCGACCAGCCTTTTTTTATGCCCGAGTCTACGCGCTCCGGCGCCGAATCCCGACCGCGCGACCCACCCATTCCGGCCGCTCCAGCTCCCGTTGCGCTTCATACAACGTGGCGATGTTCTCCGCGATCCGGGGCTCGAACTCGCAACTCTTGCGCGCTTTCAGGTCGAAACTGATCGACAGCGTTTCCTGCGTCGCGAGCAGCGTGTCGTCGCGGTACATCTCCTGGTAGAGGTGCGTGCGCTTCGCATCGAAATCGATAATCCGCGTCTCCACGCGCAGGTTCTCGCCGATATTCGCCTCGTTCTGGTAAGTGATATGCGCCTCGAGCGCCACCGTCGAGCGCTTCTGCGTCTCGATGTACGTGCCACTGATCCCGTAGACGGCTTTCAGATTATCGATACCGGTGTCGAACACGGCGATGTAATACGCCACGTTCATATGGTCGTTGTAGTCAACCCACTCACTCTGCACGGTCGCCTCGGTAATGACGATCCCGTTCTCCGGCGTTACTTTAGTCACATTTTCCCCTGGAATTCCGCATAAAAGTGCGCGCCACTATAGGCTACATCGCCGCCCCGGGAACACCGCGGCCCGGCCGCCCGGCCGTTCCCTTGACAGAGTAGGGCTCAACGCCGATGATCGCCGTCCCTCGAGGCAGGACGGCCGCTCAATCGCCCTTCAAAAACGGCGATTCGGCCCGACACTCGGCGGAGTCCACCCGTGTGGCTATGTAGCTCAGCTGGTTAGAGCGCGGCACTCATAATGCTGAGGTCGGTGGTTCGAGTCCACCCATAGCCACCAATTTTCAAACCCGTCGTATCAGTCACCAAAGTTGCACGGGAGTGCGAACCACCGACCTGCGGTCGGGGTAGACCGCGCCCTTGCAGGGCGCGTCCCTTCGGGCAACCTGCGGTTGTCCGCCGCCGCTGGCGCGGCGTCGTCGAGTCTACCCATAGCCACCAATTTTCAAACCCGTCGTATCAGTCACCAAAGTTGCACCGGGGTGCGAACCACCGACCTACGGTCGGGGTAGGCCGCACCCTTCAGGGCACGTCCCTTCGGGCAAGCTGCGGTTGTCCGCCGCCGCTGGCGCGGCGTCGTCGGGTCCACCCATAGCCACCAATTTTCGAACCCGTCGTATCAGTCACCAAAGTTGCACCGGGGTGAGATCCATCGACTTACGGTTTGAGATCGGCGTGAGCGAATACTCCATTCATAACGGCGGATTTTCCCCCCGCATGGTCGTGAGTGTTTCCTGTGAGGTGAGATCAGCTTGTCTGTAAGCTGGGCTGGACATGGTCAATTTTCCTAAAGTTAAGGATGCCAATTCCAGCTTGATCGCTAGTAAATAGAACTTTACTATCATCAGAGCTGGTAAAGATCTCTTTACGATGAAAAAATCGCCGTCAGGTCGCTACATCACGAACACCGTCGCCGGAGAATCGGTCCGGGCGTTCGTGCCGAACCCGCTACCACCCAGATTGCCGGCACGCCTGATCGCCGAACTCGAGAAACCCCTTCGCCGCGCCGAATCCGCGCTTGCAAAACTCGAGCTCGTGGGCGAAATGATTCCCTCTTTGAACTGGTTTATCTACGCATTTGTGCGCAAGGAAGCGTTGCTGTCGTCAGAGATCGAAGGAACCCAGACTACCCTCGTGGATGTACTCACGTACGAAAACACCGAGCAACTCGCGGCGTCCGCATTCGAAGACATCGAAGAAGTCGCAAATTATGTCGCGGCAATCAACCATGCGTTCAGCCAGTTGGGTTCCGCGAGAGGTTTGCCCGTCTCCGCGCGCTTGTTGAACAATTGCCACGGTATCCTCATGGTCGGTGCCCGTGGCGCGCACAAGCAACCCGGCGCAATTCGCCGTTCCCAGACCTGGATCGGTGGCACGCGCCCCGGCAACGCCGTGTTCGTCCCGCCCCCGCCAGAACACATCGACGATCTCATCGCGGATCTCGAAACCTATATCCACAACCCTGACGATCTACCCGCATTACTGAGGGTTGCAATCGCGCACGTCCAGTTCGAAACCATCCATCCGTACCTCGACGGCAACGGTCGCCTGGGTCGCATGCTGATCGCGATGCTGCTAACGCAATGGGGATTGCTGTCGAGCCCGCTGCTGTACCTGAGCGTTTATCTGAAAGCGCACCAGAAACAATACTACGACTGTTTAAGCGCTGTGCGCCTGAGCAGCGATTGGGGTAGATGGTTCGCATTCTTCCTCACCGGGATCGAGGAAGTCGCAAACGACGCGATCAGTACGGCTCAGGCGCTCTATCGGCGAATCAGTGCCGACCGAACTACGCTGCTCGCCGCATCCGGAACAACGGTAACCGCATTGCAACTGGTCGAACACCTGCCGGAGCATCCAGTCGTGTCCATGCCGGCCGTGACCACGCTCCTGCAAACAACGAAACCCACGGCCGGGAAAGCGATTGAACATCTCGTGCTCGTCGGGATTCTGCGCGAGATCGGAAAGCGCAAGCGCGATCGGATCTTCGCTTACCAGCGGTATCTGGACGAACTCGCGTAGCACGCAACGGTTATGCGATGCCTACGATGGTCTATTCGATCCGGCGGGTCGTCCGCAAGGCGCCACCGTGCAGCGCCCTTGGGCACGCCTGGCGATTCACACGGTTTAATCGATCGACCATAATCAAGGCCGATAAGCGCTTCGGACCGTGTTGATCTAGGTTCGACCGGAAATCGAAAAACGGTGAGATCCCAGCGGAGCCCGGGAACTGCCGTCGTTCGCACGGTAGCCGCCGATCACGGGAAATCATGGACGACGACGGGTAAATCGTCGCGGGTTGAGGATTAGCACATGGTTTTACGCGAGTTATTATGTCGCCGATGAATTCTCTGGAGACCCTGCGCGATGAGTTGCGCCGCTTCGTGGACGAGCGCGACTGGGCGCAGTTTCATAATCCGAAGAATCTCTCGATGGCGCTGAGTGCCGAGGCGGCGGAAGTGCTCGAGCATTTCCTGTGGGATTGCGGTCCAGCGCTTCACGAGCGCCTCGATATGGCGCGTACCCAAGCCGCCCGCATGGTTCAGCCGATAGCCCATCTCGAGTAGTTGCTTGCCAATCAACAGTAATATCCGCTGACGGTCGGCCTGGGTCTTATACGAGCCGTCGCGATTATGCCGGCAAATCTGGGTCAGGCTGTAAATCAGATTCTTCATGTTCCTTTCCTCATCCGTTCGCGCCCACGGTTTCGAATGCGCGATCCGCAGCACCATGGCTGCGAACGGCGGCGCAGTACGCAAACGTTTCTCTGTGTGCAGTTCATTCATTCGTTTCGATCTCCAAACATCGATGCCAAAATCTCGGTGTCGTCTAATCGGTAAGTGGTAATGCTCAGCCGCTATGCCGTCGCGCAGCGGGTTAGTTGAGCCCGGGACACCGTTCCCGGTTTGTGCGGACGTTTCCTTGCGGTTGCCGCCGCCGCACTGGCCTTTGGCATCGATGGACGTTCTTGTAAGAACTGCACACATCGAGGTTCTGTATTCCTGAACCGAAGGAAGTCCGTCGGGTGGACCAAACCAAGAGCGCATTGCGCGCGAAGTAGAAGATGCATGGAGGCCAATTCAGGCCGTCACGCGAGGCCGTCACTTCTGCAAGCGAGGGGCAAACTCAAGCGCGGTGCCGGTTGCAGTGCGTCGTCACTGTCAGCGTTCCGCTTACCAGTGACGACGCAGATCCATGCGACCTCGTTCAAGCTGCGACCGATTCAGAAACATTCGCACGGCATTCGCCACGCCAACGAATCGATCGATCGCAATACGATGTTAAGCGCTGCCACCCGATGCAGGGGAAGTTCCGCCGTGCCAACGCACAAAGCGGGCCAAGCGGAACGGTAGAAAAGACACGAACGCTCGGCATGAATCTCACGATCGCGCGCACGCAATCGTGGCTTGGGAGCCGCAATGGGCTCCGACTTGAAGATGGCACGGTCGGAAATTTCGAGTCGTACCGAAGTATTAAAACCCGAATGTCGCGACCACGAGATGGTCGCTTCCGCATGTCTCCAGACATACTTACTTCGAGCGTGCGGTGGCCTCAATAAAGAGTTCCGCTTGCAACGCATCCTGCGTTGTCGCTGCCGCCTTACCTGGTTCTCCCGACGCAGCGATCGGTTACACGTACCAGGCAAACGTGATTAAGTGCGTATGGTTATATGCCGTCACTTATTTGATTTCGAGCGTCGCGTGTTTAGCAATCCGCTAAACAAAATTGGCGTTAAAACAACGTCATAAGCTTGTTTAAACGACTGGATAAATCTACCTGCAATTATTGATTATTGCTGGTATATTTATCCAGAGATGACCAGCGCAAATACCGATCCGATAACAGCAGCGACCCAGGCTTTTCGAAAAGCAGGCGGTACGCTCAGGACTGGCGCGGCTCTCGCGTACGGGATCCATCCGCGCACGCTTTATGCGATGCGCGACGCCGGCGTTATCGAACGGCTCGACCGCGGCCTATACCGGCTATCCGATATGCCAGCGCTGGCTGAACCCGATCTCGTAACGGTTGCGCATAAGGCACCGCAAGGGGTGATATGTCTTATCTCAGCGCTAAACTTTCATGGCATCACCACACAAATATCCCATGCCGTGGATATCGCGCTGAAGCGCGGCGCAGAGCCGCCGCGCCTGGAATTCCCCCCAATCCGAGTTTACTGGTTCAGCGGTGAGGCGTTCACATCCGGCGTCGAACACCATGCCATCGATGGAGTAGATATCGCGATATACAGCGTCGAAAAAACCCTCGCCGACTGTTTCAAATACCGCAACAAGATCGGCATGGATACAGTCCTTGAGGCGCTCCAACTTTACCGAGAACAAAAGAAGGTGCGACTCCGCGAGCTGATTAATTTCGCCAGGATCTGCCGTGTAGAGAAAGTTATTCGACCCTACCTGGAAGCCGGCGGATGACCAGCGCGTCGCCGAAAAATATCGTTGCTTCGATTCGCCAGAAATTGCTGAATCTCGCGAGGAAGGAAGGTCGCCCGTTTAACGAGGTACTCCAGTACTACGCGATGGAGCGGTTCCTCTACCGGTTGAGCCAGACACGGCACGCGGACGCCTTCGTCTTGAAAGGCGCGTTACTGTTTCGGGTCTGGGCAACGCCTGATTCAAGAAGCACACGCGATATCGATTTCCTCGCGTACCTGAACAACTCTCCAGCCGATTTGGCAGCAGTGATAAAAGATGTCTGCAGCTATGAATATTTGCACGACGGTATTGTGTTCGACCCAACATCGGTCGCGGCAGCAATTATTAAAGAAAACGCTGAATACGAGGGCGTAAGGATCAGGTTTCTCGGTAACCTCGCCAGCGCTCGGGTTCACATGCAAGTAGACGTCGGCTTCGGCGATACGATTTCTCCCAAGGCGACTATCCAGGACTATCCGACGATGCTGCCTCTGGCGGCACCGAGGCTGGCTGTATATCCGCCCGAGACAGTAGTCGCGGAGAAGGTCGAGGCAATGGTCAAACTGGGAATATTGAACAGCCGAATGAAGGACTTTTTCGACGTTTGGCGGCTGTGTCAGATTGCTACGTTTACGTCCCAAGATCTCAAATCCGCGATTCAACAGACGTTCAATAATCGCGGAACAGCATTAGTTAGTTTCGCTGAGTTGAAATCCGAACTCAAAAGCGAGAAACGCTTCGAGCAGCAATGGGCAGCATTCCGAAGCAAATCCCAAGTAGCCGCGCCGGCGGAATTTCATTTGGTATTGGATGCGCTAGGCGACTTTCTAAGCCCCGTTCTTGCGGTCGCGCCAGACCGTACGATATGCGCCGCGACTTGGTCTCCCGGCGGGCCGTGGATTGCAGATTGATATCTCACCGCCCGAATATGAAACACGACGCAGCGGTTCCGCCACGCCGAAATCGCACGAACCTTAACAATTTGGCCGTGAATGAACGCCCGTGGCTCACTAAATTATCTGGCTACACCGAATTTCCCCGGATCGAGAACGATCTCGGCTAATCGGCCAGCTTGGAGGATCTGCGACCCGCAAAACTCCCGCAACGCACGGCCAATCGCCAAGCTTTCGTGCAGCAGCGCAGATACCGACTTGATTTCAAGCTAATTTGGCGTCGCGACGGCTGTGATGGAGACCCGCTGGCGTCGCAGGGCCAATGCTGAGGTTGTCCGTTCGAATTTTTAGCGATGCTGCCGCCGCGGATTTAGGCTAATCCGTGCGACGAAGTGGACAGCAGGCACGACCGAATCAGATGAGGTCCTCTATCCGCTACGACCTGTTAATTGTTCGCATCAAGAAATACTGCGACGTCGCGCCGTTTCCTCACGCTTTGTCGATCTGCTCTTGCGCGCGTCATTTAGCTTTGTTCGACATGCGTTTCTGACGGTCAATGTCTTCGGATTGCACTTCAGTCTACGTACCTGTTTCTGGGGTGTTCTCTTCTCGCGGCATCTATTCTAGCCATCCGATATGGACACGATAGCTACGGATTCGCGAAAAAAGATCGTGCGCGCTCGGTTTCCAATTGTCCCGTAGGAAGAAATTCTTAAGATCTAAGAATTCGTAACAAAGTTTCACAGATCATCGAGTGCACATTAAACCGGAACAAATAATGTCCTTTAAGGCTCTCTCCGTATTCGATTACTCCTGCAAACGCCAAAACAACTACGGTCGTAGTTGCGCTAAGGGGCATGGTGGATTACAACAACTAGCTAACGCACACGACTGCCCGGTCGGCGGGCCGAGATCGAGCCGTGAAGGGGGCACCGGAAACACGTGAAATTCACCACGGCGCAGGAACGTGCGATAAAAAGTATCGACCAGAACCTGCAGCTAATCGCCTGCGCCGGTTCCGGTAAGACCGAGGTGGTCGCTCGCCGGGTTGTGACGTTGCTCGACCCGGAGCAGGGGGGCTTCGCGCCCGCCAACATTATCGCCTTCACGTTCACGGACAAAGCGGCCGCCGAGCTCAAGGAGCGCATTCAGGATCGCTGCCGCGAGGCACTTGGCGAGGTGATCGGACTCGCCGAGATGTACGTCGGCACCATACACGGCTTTTGCCTCGATCTGTTAAAGACCGAAGTGCCGGCGTACATGAAATACGACGTGCTGAATGAAATCCAGGCGGCGCTGTTCGTCGACCGTCACTCGAAGGCGTCGGGCCTGACCCAATGCACCACGCTCGACGGTAAGCCGCTCAAGCGCTACGTCGACACGCGCAATTTCATGGCCTCCCACGCGATCCTGCGGGAGGACGAGATCACTGACCCCGACGAGTTAGCCGGCTGCACGGTGGCCGCGCACCTTGGCACTTACGAAGCGCTCCTGCACGAAAAGGGTTACCTCGATTATTCGTCGATTCTGAAGGAAGCAGCGGCGGCCCTGGCGGACAACACCGCACTTCGCGAACGCCTGGCGGCCCGCGTGCGCCACGTCATCGTCGACGAATACCAGGACGTAAATCCCGTTCAGGAGTCGGTCGTTGCCACGCTGCACTCGCTCGGCGCCTGCGTGTGCGTGGTCGGCGACGACGATCAGACGCTCTACCAGTGGCGCGGCAGTGATGTTGACAACATCCTGAGCTTCGAAAACCGTTACCCGAACGTCGAGCAGATCCCGCTCGAGGAGAACTTTCGCTCGAGCGAGGGCGTCGTTACGCTTGCCCGGGAGTTCGTGAAGCAGATTGTGAATCGCCTCCCTAAGGAGATGAAGCCGCAAGGCACGCAGGATTACGACACGGGCGATATCGTCACGCTCAAGTTTGACAACCCGGCAGAAGAAGCGGCCTACGTGGCAGATACCTGCCGTTCGCTGCATGGCGTGGCCGTGCGGGAAGGCGATGGAAAACGGGGCATCGCATGGTCGGACATGGCCATCTTGTTGCGCAGCGTGCGCCGTGACGGCGACGCGGTGATGGCGGCGCTCGGCCGGGTGGGCATCCCCTTCGTGATCACCGGCATGGATAATCTCTTTGCGCGTCCCGAGGCGGAAGCCGCGCGCCAGCTCTTCTACTTTCTTGCCGGGCGCATCGACGAAGCCGCGCTAACGTTGGCCTGGCAGGTGGCCGATCTCGGCGTCGCCAAAGGAGCACTTAAACGCGCCGTCATTGCGGCCGCGAAGGCAAGGACGGACATGCAGGACGCAGAAGTTGGCCAGTTCAAGGTCTATAACCTGCAGCGCCAGTTCGCGGCCTTCCTCGAGAATATCGAACTCCGCGAGGAACTTGTGCCCCACGGCCGCGGGGAGGTAGTGTTTTATAATCTGGGTAAATTCAGCCAGGTGATCTCGGATTTCGAGAGCATCCACTTCCACTCAAATCCGCCGGCGAAATACGATTCGTTCGCCGGCTTCCTGCAATTTCACGCGGAGAATGCGTACCCGGAGGGCTGGCAGGACAGTGCCTACGTCACGCCGGACGCGGTGCAGATCATGACCATCCACCAGGCCAAGGGCCTGCAATGGCCGGCAGTATTCGTGCCGCAGTTGGTGAAGAATCGCTTTCCGTCCAGAGGCGCTGGCGGCCGCACGCCCTGGCATCTGATCCCGGCGGCGGCGTTCGACAACGCGCAACGCTACAAGGGCGGCATCGAGGACGAACGCCGGCTCTTTTATGTGGCCATGACGCGTGCGCAGAAGTTTCTGCACCTGACCTGCGCCCCGACGCCAGGCAACCAGCAGGCCCAGCGACCATCCGATTTCTACAATGAAGTCCTGGCCTCGAAGTATGTCAAACGGCGGCCGCAAGACTATTCCTCGCGTGAGCATCTGCCGCCGACGCCCAGAGCCTCGGTTGCGAACGTCGTGCTGTCGTTCTCCGATGTGAAATATTTTTTCGAGTGCCCGTATCAGTTCAAGCTGCGCATCCTCTACGGCTTCAACGCGCCGCTCGACGAGGCGCTTGGCTACGGTAAGTCATTGCATGATGCGCTGGCCGAAGTACACAAGCGGGTGCTCGACGGGGAAACGGTAACAGCGGATGAAACCGAAGATCTCATCGCCCGTCATCTCCGCACACCCTATGCGTATCAGGCATTGCGTGATCAACTCGAGAAGGCCGCGACGAAGGCCGTCCGCGGATACATTAATAAGAACGCCAGTGAGTTCGGGAACCTCGAATTCTCGGAAAAAGGCATCGAACTCTCACTTGGTGACGGCGTGAGCATTGCCGGCCGCGTCGATCTCGTCAAACGCATCGACACCGGCGAAGTGACCATCGTCGATCTGAAGTCCAACGATCGCGCCCAGGCCGAGGCCGTCACTGAGGCGCAGCTTCACATCTACGCGCTCGGCTACCGCGAACTGACCGGGCGCGAGGCGGACTAGTTAGAGATCTACGAACTTGACGAGCAAAAGCAGATCACGCGCTCAGTGGACGAGGAATTTATCGCCGACGTGCAGCGCGACGTGCGCGCCGCTGCGGCCGCGCTGCGCACGAACCAGCTCGACCCGAAGCCGCACAAAAAGACCTGCGGCACCTGCGACTACTGCAACCTGTGCTCGGCGGCAGTGACCGCCTGACGGAAGAACGCGATGAACCTCAAGAAAGCCATACTCGAAACCTTGAATCGCGATGGCCTCAAAGCGGTGTGCGACGAGCTCGAGATCGACGGTGTAGACCGGCGCTCTGCGGACGATATGCGCGCGAAGCTTTCGCGGTCGCGCAAGGCGACGGTCGAGCTGTTATTCGATTTTCTCGGCGAGGAGCAGGTCAAAACGGTGGCCGAGCTGGTCGGGGCCGACCCGACGGGCCGCCGCGCCGCCCTGGTAGAACGTCTGCTCGCAGGGCAAGGGAACGACAGCGATGAGACGGAGGACGGAAAGCCCGGGTACAGTCGATCGACCCGTGGCAAAGGCGCGCGCGATACGAGGGACGCGAACGAGATCGCGGAAGGCGCCGCGCAGTACCGCCACCCGGATCTCGCCGTGCAGCGCCCGAATGCCGGACTTCAGGATCAGTTTCAAGCCCGCCGCCCGCCCCGCACCTACCGCTACGACAGCTCGCTCGATCCGGCGCTGTCCTGGGATGAGCAGCCCGAGCGCGAGCTTGGCGAATGGCTGCTGGAACTCATCGCGCGCGCCGCGACCGAGGGCGAGGCAGCCGTGTTCGCCGAGCAGCAGATCTGGAAAGGCGGCGGTATCCGCGTGACCTCGCTCGCCGACGCCGCTCGCCAGCTCCAGGCGCTGTCCAAACCGTTCCTGAACTGGGCAGGCAAGGCTGAGCGCCACGAGATTCGCGTGCCGACGGTGCCGCTGTTCGTGCACGAGCGGCACTCGACAAAGGCTATCCTCGACGGCATTCGTCACCGCAAGGCGCGTGGGCAGACGCTCGATCTGTTCGGCGATCCGCAGCTCGGTATCCGCGAGAACCTCGAAGCGTATGAACACAAAGGGCCGTGGCAGAACCGGATGATACTTGGGGACTCGCTGGCCGTGATGAACTCGTTGCTAGAGTACGAAGGGATCGGCGGTCAGGTGCAAATGATCTACATAGATCCGCCATACGGGGTCAAATTCGGGAGCAATTTCCAGCCGTTTGTGCGAAAGCGAGCAGTCTCAGCCAGCGGGGATGATGACCTAACTAGAGAGCCTGAAATGGTGAAAGCATACCGGGATACGTGGGAGCTAGGCCTTCACTCCTATCTTGGTTACCTGAGGGACCGACTGTTAGTAGCCAAAGAAGTTCTCCACAATAGTGGGAGCATATTTGTACAGATTTCCGAGGAAAACGTACATCACGTCCGAGAGCTTATGGACGAGATTTTCGGTTCTCAGAATTACGTAAACATCGTTCAGTTTATGAAAACGGCGGGTTTACGGTCGGATTTCTTATCGACGGTTAATGACTTCATTCTATGGTACGCGAAGGACCGCAGTACTGCGAAATTTCGCCGCCTGTACTTCCAGAAAGAAGTCGGCGGAGAGGCGTCCTCACAATACACATGGGTCGAATTAGCATCGGGGAAGTGCCGGGCAATGACTCGTGAAGAATTAGATAACTTATCCCTGCTACCTACGGGCGCCCGAATATTCAGCCATCAGAGCGCATACACCGCTGGGAGTGCGACCACTACGAATTTTGATTACACGCACAAAGATCAGACGTTTCGACTTCCTTCAGGGCAGCGATGGAGGACGCCATTGGCTGGAATGCAGAGTCTAGAAGCAGCAAATAGGCTTCTAGTTTTGGGTCGAAGCCTGCGATACAAGCGATATTTGGATGACTTTCCCGTTATACCTTTCACGGACTGTTGGAGAGATACCTCGATAAGCGGTTTCTCTGAGCCGCGACTGTATGTCGTGCAAACGAGTCCAAAGGTAATTCAGCGATGCATGTTGATGACCACTGATCCGGGTGATCTTGTACTAGACCCGACCTGCGGGTCAGGGACAACGGCTCTCGTTGCTGAGCAGTGGGGGCGTAGATGGATTACTGGTGACACGTCCCGCGTCCCGCTTGCGCTCGCCCGCCAACGCCTACTCACCGCTACATTTCCCTATTACGAACTGCGAGAACCAACCGCCGGCCCTTCAGGTGGTTTTGTCTACAGGCGCAAGCAAAATCGCAAAGGTGAAGAAGTCGGCGGTCTCGTACCTCACATCACTCTGAAATCCATAGCGAACGACGATCCGCCGACTACGGAAGTCATGGTCGACCGGCCGGAAGTCTTGGCGAATGTCACGCGCGTATCCGGCCCATTCGTCGTCGAAGCGTCCATCGCGCCCGTCCAGTCCCTCGATGGTGACAAGAAACAGGCACCGCACGGCGAAGACCGGGCAGCACACATCGATCGCATGACCGAGGTGCTGCGCCAGTCGAAAACCCTGCGCCTACCCGGCAACCGCACACTCAAACTCGCGAACGTCCGCCGCACTAACGATACGGAGTACCTGCACGCCGAGGCGCAGGAAGGCGAAAAACGTATCGCGATTGTATTCGGTCCCCAGGACGGCGCGGTGTCACAGCACCTCGTGTTCGAGGCCGGGCGCGAAGCTTATTACCTGAAATACGACGCGCTCTATTTCTTCGGCTTTGCCGTCGAACCTGCCGCGCGCGCCCTGATCGAGGACGAGCGCAGTCTACGCCTGCCCACGGCTTACGTCGCCGTAACCCCGGACGTCGCAATGTCGGACCTGCTCAAGACATCGCGCTCTTCGGAAATCTTCTCCGTGACGGGCCTGCCGGATTTCGAGCTCAGACGCGCGAGCAAGAAAGGGCCGGACGGCGAGCCGCTCTACGAGGCAAAATTGCTCGGCCTCGACGTATTCGACCCGGAGTCGATGACAACGGATTCGATCCGCGGCGAGGATGTGCCGTGCTGGATGCTCGACACCGACTACGACGGATTGTGTTTTTATGCGACCCAGGTGTTCTTCCCCAAGACCAGCGCCTGGGACAACCTGCAACGATCGCTCGGTGCGACGTTCGACGAGTCGGTGTGGACGCATCTCGCTGGCACGACGAGCGAGCCCTTCGCGACCGGTGATCGGCGACAGGTGGCGGTGAAGGTGATCGACGAGCGCGGCAATGAGTTGATGCGCGTGCGGCCACTGCCCGAATAGCCGCGATGGCCCAGATCAACGCGGTCGAAAATCCGGTCATCAATTCGCCCTACGATGAACCGAAGTACCACTGGTACATAACCGAAGGGAAGCAACCGGAGAAGCGCGAAGGACGGATGCCCGCGAGTTATTTTCTTCGCGTGCCGGACCGCGCCGCACGCGGTCGTCGCGCGGCGGACCAGGCGGAGATGTTTGCCGAGGACATCAAGGGCACGGAGTATCTGCTCGACCTCGCCAACCTCCTGCGTCAGCGCGTACAGGAATGGCGCGAGCGAGACTACCAGGGCGCGACCCGTGTCAGCCGCGAGCTACTCGCACTGTGGCGCGCCGAGGATCGCGCGCAGCGGCTGTTCTTTGCCCAGGTGGAAGCGGCGGAGACCGTGATTTTCCTGGTCGAGGGCCCGATCGACCTCCGCCAGGGCATTCAGGTCCCGATGGATGAGCCGGGTCCCGCAGCGAAGCATGCAGGCTACCGCGCGTTCCAGCGTTATGCGCTCAAGATGGCAACTGGCGCGGGCAAAACCACGGTGATGGGCATGCTTGCCGCGTGGTCCATCCTGAACAAGGTTGCGAATCCGCAGGCGTCCGAGTATTCGGACACTGTTTTGATCCTGTGCCCGAACATCACGATCCGCGATCGCCTGCGTGAACTCGACCCCAATCTCGGCGAGCAGTCGCTCTATCGCACGCGCGAGCTCGTGCCGACGCACCGCATGGCCGAGCTCCGCCGCGGCGAGGTGTTTATCACGAACTGGCACAACCTCGAGCGCCGCGAGCTGAACAGCGTCAATGGCCAGGGTGCCCGCGTGGTGAAGCGCGGCGTCGCGGTGGAAACGGTACGCGAGTTGCGGGTCGGCGCGAAGCTCACCGAGGATGACATCCGCCTTGGCGCCGCCCAGGGCGCTTATGCGATCGTCGACGTGAAGACCGGCCGCCAAGGTGCGGTGCGCGCCTTTACCGTACGCGAAACGAAGTACTATGAGAGCGACGCCGCTTTCGTTAAGCGTCTGCTCGGCGGCCGCAAGGGGCGCGACGCATCTATCCTCGTCATGAACGACGAGGCGCACCATGCTTATCGTCGCGGCACCGCTGGCGAGGACGAAGTAGCGCTCGATGAAGAGACCGCGGCCGCGAATGCACGTGAAGCAACGATCTGGATCGAGGGTCTGGACCGCATCAACACCGTGCTCGGTGGGCGGCGCAATGGCATTCGCTTCTGCGTCGATTTATCTGCGACGCCGTTTTACATTCAGGGCAGCGGTAACGAGGTCGGCAAACCCTTCCCCTGGGTGGTCTCCGATTTCAGCCTGATCGAGGCGATTGCCGCGGGGCTGGTCAAGGTGCCGCAGCTCCCAACTGACGAGCACGAAGGCGGCGCGAATCCACCCTATTTCAATATCTGGCGTTGGGTGCAGCGTCAGGCACAGGACGCAGGCCATATCGGGCCGATCGGTCCGGCGGAGGTCATGCGCTACGCGACTGCGCCGATCAATCTACTCGCCGCCGAGTGGCGGCAGACGCTCGAGAGCTGGCGGACACATTTCGAGCAGGGCAACCGCCGAGAGAACGTGCCCCCAGTATTCATCATCGTCTGTCGCGACACGACGCTCGCGCAGGCGCTCCATGGCTGGTTGGCAGAGGGCGATCCGCAATATGGCCAGGGCGTGCCGGAGTTCCGCAACGCGCCGGGACACGAGTACACCGTACGCATCGATAGTAAAGTCGGCGAAGAGATCGCGGCTGGCAGCGGAAAGGACGAATCGCGGCGCTTGAGATTCGTGCTCGAGACCATCGGTCGCACGGCGTGGCCGGGAGGAAAAGCTCCGGATGAATACGCCGAGATCGTCGAGAAACACAATCGTCGAATTCTAGAGGGCGATGGCGACGACGGGCTGACCATCGACCCGATCGTCCCTCCGGGGCGAGACGTGCGCTGTATTATCTCCGTGGCGATGCTGTCCGAAGGATGGGACGCGACGACTGTGACTCATGTCGTCGGGCTGCGGCCATTCGGGTCGCAGTTGCTTTGCGAACAAGTCGTGGGCCGGGCCCTGCGCCGGACGTCGTATGCCGTGGATACCGAAAGCGGTTTGTTTACTGAGGAAACAGCGCAGATTTTCGGTGTCCCCTTCGAGCTGATCCCGTTCAAGGTCGAGGGTGGCAAGCCACAGCCGCCGACGCCGCCGGCAAATCACATCTATGCCGAGCCCGCCAAGGCGGAATACGAGATCCAGTTCCCTGTGGTAGAGGGATACCAGGACCGCGCGATCATCAACGTGGCCGTGAACTGGGAAAACATTGGTGTTTTGCTCATCGATCCGAGTGAAGTGCCAGACGAGGCGTTACTTAAATCTCTCGTTGCAGCCGACGGTCACGTGGTGGGATATGCGCCCCGCGATCCGGTGCGCCTCGACCTGACCGCCTGGCGCAACAGTGTTCGCTTGCAGCAAGTTGCGTTCAGCCTGGCGCAGGTCTTGTGCACGAAATGGCAAGAGAACCACGGCGACGCGATCCCGCCGCACCGTCTGTTCCCGCAGATGCTTGCCATCGCAACTCAATTCATCGAGACACGGATAGACGCACACCAGGATGCTGCCAAGCAAGATCTCGCATTGAATCCTTACTTTGGCAAGGCGGTAGCCGCGCTACTGAACGCAATGATGATCGTAAATCGAGCAGGCGAAAGCCAGGAACGACCCGTCGTACCCCGCGGCGCGGCTGGATTGCGATCCACGTCGCTCGTCGATTTTCACACCGGCAAATCCATCGACGACGAGTACGTCAGCAAATGCCACCTCAACGCCGCGGTGTTCGATTCAGACTGGGAGCGGCAGGCGGCCGCGATCCTCGATGGTCACGCTGGCGTGCGCGCCTGGGTAAAGAATGACCGGCTCGGACTTGCCGTTCCTTACCGGAAGGAAGGTGCGCCAAAAAAATATATCCCGGACTTTATCGTGGAACTCGAGAACGGCCACATGCTGATGCTCGAAATCAAGGGCCAGGTCGGTGATGCGGCAATCAAGAAAGCCGCCGCGGAGCGATGGTGCCGGGCAGTCAGCAACGATGGCGGATACCGCCGTTGGAGTTATCACCTGTGTATGAAGGTGACGACATTGCAAGGCGCGATCAATGAGCACATTCCTGGCGATTGATTTTGAGACGGCGAATTACAGCCGCGACAGCGCTTGTGCGGTGGGTCTTGCGGTCGGCACGGGCGGACGCATAGTCGATACGCGGCAGTTCCTGATCCGGCCACCGGGTCGTGAGTTCGTCTTTACCCACATTCATGGGTTGACCTGGCGCAGCGTGAAAGATGCGGTGACGTTCGACGAGCTGTGGCCGACACTCGTGCAGTACATCAAGAGTGCCGATTTTCTCGTTGCACATAACGCGCCGTTTGACCGATCCGTCCTCGAAGCGTGTTGTACCCGTTACCGGTTGACCAGGCCGCGCAAGGAGTTCGAATGTACGGTCCGCATCGCGCGATCGGTTTTTGGATGCAATCCGGCGAAGCTACCGGACGTGTGCGGGTTATTGGGTATTCCTCTGAAACATCACGACGCGGGGTCCGATGCGGAAGCGTGCGGGCGCATCGTGCTTGAGGCCGAGAAGCGCGGATGGGCGCGTTGAGATCATATGACGAAGTTGAGGGTGCGGCCGGTAGCGAGCGGCAAGCGGACGATCTCGAAGGACTAGTGATACACGCGGAGAACCGGGCGTGAGCGATGGAACATGCGCGGGTGGTGATTCTACGAACGGTACCGACGAAGCATCGAAAATTGATATTGAGCTGAAGTACGTTCTTGCAGATATCGCAACCGCGATTACCGCGGAGATTAGTGCAGCGAAGAAGAATCCATTGCGATTCTTCCGCATCTCTCACGGTGAACGTCTCCACGCAGGCTCGGACGGCTGCCTCTACAAATTCCATGCGGATCTTGCGCTACCTGTGCAGCCCGATACGCCGATCCGTTTGTATCTCGAGAATGACGACGCGGTCGGCGGAGCGCTCGTAGTGCAAGAGGATTTCGACCTGGTGCTCGACCTGCGAGAGGACCTGGGCGAAGAAATTGCGGAGGCGCGCCTTTCCGTGGAGCCTTGGTTCATTTACGAGCAATTGCGCGAGAAGCTCAAGGAATTGGCGGACGACCCGCCTGAAAATATGCGCCTGCCGCGCGCGCTGTTGGGGCTCGATGCGACGGAGGCCGGCGAGGATCGGGAACGCGCCGCGCAAACGGTGGTAGAACTCCGCAAGCACCGCGATCCGTCGCTTGTTCCGAACGACGATCAGCAGATCGCAATCGGGCGCTGTACGGCTTCCTCGCTGCACTTTGTGTGGGGCCCGCCTGGCACCGGAAAGACTGCCTGCCTTGCGCAGGTGACTCGTGCACTCCGCGACCATGGAGAGCGCGTGCTCGTACTCGCACACGCAAATGCCGCAGTAGATGTTGCCATGATACGGGTGGCCGACGTGATGGACGGCACGGACGACCTGCGATATGGGCGCGTGCTGCGTGTCGGCACACCGCACCTTGCTGAGGCGCGCGAACGCGACGAGATCAACCCGGCTCGCGTGCTTGCGCGCAAGCATCCAGATCTGCTCCGCCAGCGTGAGTCGCTGGAGATGCAGCGCGCCGCGCTCTCGCGCAAGCTGGCTCGCGGCGGCGCTGAGGTACGCGCCACAATCGCCGCCGAATTGAAGGAGGTGCGCGATGAACTTGGCGCTTTGCGTGAAGCGTTGCGACAGGCTGAGGCACGCCTAATCGAAGAGGCGACCGTACTCGGAACCACGTTATCGCGGCTCGCTATTGACGGCGCAGTGTGGAGTTGGAAGCCCGATGCGGTGCTGGTCGATGAGGCCAGCATGGGCATGTTCCCGGCGGTTCTGGCCGCATCATTCCGCGCCAGGTGCCGTGTGCTCATTTTCGGTGATTTTCGCCAGCTTCCTCCAATCTACCTGTCGAATCGGCGCTCAGCTGTCGCGTGGCTCGGACGGGATGCGTTTGACATCGCTGGCATTCGTGCGAACGTGGACGCCGGTGTCCCGGACTCGCGCCTTACTATGCTGCAGGTCCAACACCGCATGGCCGCGCCGATCTGCCGGGTGGTCAGCGAACTTGCGTATGGCGGGCGGCTACGCAGCCACCCGTCGATCGACGGGACGCTGGCACCACTGATAGCGCGCGGACCGTTCCAGAATTGCTCGGCGGTCGTTGTCGATACGAGCGCGCTCGCACCGGCATGCTTCCGTGAGCCCAAAGCCGGCTCTTACTCGCGGTGTAATCCGCTGCATGCGGCCATTGTCGCGACACTTGTGGCGCAGGCGCAGGCCGAAGGCTTCGCCTCAATAGGCATCGTGAGCCCATACCGGGCGCAGGCCGCGCTGATCGCGAAGGTGGTGGCGTCGGTGGCGGATCGCAACGCCGCAACGGTGGCTACGGTTCACCGCTTCCAGGGTTCCGAACGCGACCTAATCATTTTTGATCTTACGGACAGCCGCGATGAACGCGGCGCGAGCCGGCTCACCGGGCGCGATCTGGACGCCGCGCTACGTTTGGTGAATGTTGCGCTGTCCCGCGCACGGGGCAAGCTCCTCGTTGTAGCCGATTGCGACTTCGTGCGTGAGCGGCACTCCTCCCGCTCGCCCGCGCGCGGGGCACTGCGCCTGCTCGGAGACCCGGTCCAGCTCGACACAAGCTTTCTAATTCAATACGCGTTCGGGCGCGGAGTCTGGTTTGCACGAATCGCAGATGCGACGGAGGTGATCCGACGTGCGGTGGAAACGACGGCCGAACCGGTCTACGTTAACGTTCCAGAGCATATGGTGTTGCCGGCACCGTTGATCGACTTACTGCGGGTTGTGCCGGATCGAGGGATCCCGGTGACCGTATTTGCATCGTACGAAACCGCAGCCGCTCTTGAAACCAGCGAGGTTGACGTGCGGCTGCTCGTGCAGCCGGCCGGTTTCTTTGTGCTTGTTGGTGCGCGATTCGCCGCGATCGGCGGGCGGGAGCCGTCGTCTCCGGTGTTCTGCTTAGAGGATGCTGCAACTGCGGGAACGCTGCATCAACTTTGCGTCGGCGCGACGCTGGCGAAACCGCGGCCAAGTGTCGAAATCGATGCGAAGCTCGACGTACTTTGTGGGCGCTGTCCGGAATGCGGGGACCGGCGTAGGCCGCAGCAAGTAGACGGACAAGAGTGGCGCCTGCGATGTGGTTCGGTTGGACATGCGGCAGTCACGATATCGAAGGATGAGCTGCAGCGCCTCGTCGCAACGGTGGCGACACGATGCCCGCAGTGTGGTGCGCCTGCGATTGTGCGTGCGAGCCGCGGCGGCTTCTTTCTCGGCTGCGAGAACTTCAGTAACGGCTGCCGCGGCAAGCTTCCGAAATTAACCGACATTTTTGGCGAGGTGTAAAAATGGCCTTCCTGATCCCGGAAAATGCGAAGAGCCGAGCCGACATGCCTGCAGCGCATCGCCGCACCATGAGCGCGTTCCAGGTCGGCCTCGATGAGACCGTTACTGTTTGGTACGAGCCATTGTTTGATCCATCCGGGGAGAAACCCCACATGGTCGTCCTGCTCCCGGACATGGGGATCGTGGTGCTGGAGGTGCTTGATGTCGCGACCGGCGGTGGTCTGCTTGGTGCACTGCGTGGACGACTTCGTCTCGAGCGCGACGGTCGGGAAGTAGAGGTGGATTCTCCGTTAGTTCGCGCCGAACAATTTGCCGAGATTCTGAAAAAGCGAATTGCCGCCGAAGAAAGGTTAAAGGGGCTGCAGATCCCGGTAGCCGCAGGAGCGGTGCTACCGAATATATCGGGCGATAGGGCGCAGGGGCGCGGGTTAGACCAGGTAATTCCACCATCGCGCTGCTTATTCCAGAGCCACATCCAGGCAGCCGTTGACGGCAGCGGCGAGGCGATGCTCCTCAAGACCTTCCGCGAGATGCTTGGCCGCGGACCGGGTGATCGTATCGGGTCAGACGTCGAACAGGTACTGCGCGGCATCATCCAGCCGGACACCGTGATCGACGGCATTCCCCCCAGCGACAAACCTGGTCAACTCACGATCTTCCGTCCGCCGGAGGATGGCGAGGATATCATCAGGATAATGGACAAGCACCAGGAGGCGATGGCGAAGAGCCTGGGTGAAGGTCATCGCGTGATTCGCGGCGTGGCCGGGAGCGGCAAAACCTTGATTCTCGTTTATCGAGCCAAGTTGCTATCGCGCCTGATGCCTAACGACGAAATCCTTGTGACGTGCTACACGCGCTCATTGGCCGGTCAGCTCCGCACGATCCTCGCCGAGCAAGGCAACGTCACCGTGCGCCACTTGGACAAGATCATGTGGGACGTAATCAGAGAAGCCGGGATGCGTCATCCGGGTTACGGTGACGATGAATCCGGTGATCGAATCGCGCGGACCGCACTCGAGGCACTCGAAAAGTCCGGTCGGCGCGGATACCGCGCGGTGCTCGTCGACGAAGCCCAAGATTTCGGTACCGATGCGTTGCGCTTCGTAATCGCACAGCTCGAGGAAGGCTGCGACGATCTCGTAGTCGTCGCGGACGCGGCTCAGAACATCTTCCGGCGTCGGTTCAGTTGGAAGCAGGCCGGAATACAGGCGCAGGGACGGACCAAGATCCTCCGCGTGAACTATCGCAACACCCGCGAGATTCTGGAATTTGCCAGTAGCTTTCTCCTCTCGAGCGCGAAGCTTCATGCTGACGAAGTGCCAGATCCTGAGGACGAAAACGCGTTAATTCCGCCGGAGGCCGCCTCCCGCTCGGGGCCGCCTCCCTTGCTCGTGGTTGGACGGTCACTGGACGACGAGATTACGCGCGTTGTTGAGCAAGCAATCACATGGAGCAAGGGATCTACGCTACCGCGGCGGGTCGCGATCCTCTATGGATCGTCCTGGGACGACGGTAAGGAACGCGCCAAACCGATCTACGATCGGCTCAAAGCACAAGGTGCCTCAGTTTTTTGGATGAACGATCCGGCAGACAAGAGAGCAAGAGATCGATTGGCAGAAACCGAAGAACCGGTAGTGCTCGCCACGATCCATAGTGCGAAAGGGCTAGAGTTCCCGTTTGTAGTGCTCTGTGGTGTGTGGAACGATCGCCAGGATGAAGAGGTGAATCGAAAATTAGCTTACGTAGGCATGACCAGGGCCAGCAGTGAGCTTGCGGTAATCACTCGGCAAGGCCATCCGTTGGTGATCGATCTGGAGAAAGCGCGAGCCTGAATCTGCTGCGAAGAAAGATGGAAGCGCGGCGCACCAACGGTTATACATCTTATGCTTATCGTATTAGGGCAAGGTTACAAATTGCGAAGCAATCGGAGCCGCCTTGGCGCAGGCGCGTGCGGGGATCTGAACACAGCGTTGAAGAATATCGCTTATGTCCGACCGCACAGCTCCATCTAGTCTGCGATTTAACTGGCATCGGCTTGAACGCGCCGCCTTTCATAATATTTGTGCATCGAACGATTGATCGTGGATGGTCCGTACGAAATAACCGCTCTCAGATCTCGATTCAGCGTGTTGCAATGGATCACGAGGCTACGCGGATGTCGCGAGGTACAAAGTGTTCGAAGAATACCCCGCGGTTTCGAATTCGTTTCAGGGAAACGAGCTTGGAAACTTGATGATTCGAAAATCGAAGAACTATCTTTAGAACGAGGAATTCTCGGAGCCCGATTCTCCGCTCGATCAGGCGATTCCGCATACATGCTGCGCGGGCTCGATGTTCAGGAAGCTACTCGCTTTTATACTTCGGTTCGCAAAGAGTGGGTTCGAACCTTAGGGTTCCTGCTCGACGAATGGCGCACCGATAATCGCGAGGCTTTCAATTTCGTTAACGGATTGAATCGTCCGCTGAGATACGTCCGCGAGTCCCAGATAGCTCGATACAGGCAGTCGCTTGCCCAAGCCCTCAAAGCACTGCCAAACCGGTTGCCGGCTGAACTCTCTGCTCACTTCGTGCACGAACACCTCGCCAAGCTGACACGCTTTGCTGCGGATCCGAAGCCGATGGTTTTGGCGGCGAATGGCGCTTTCATCAAAGAGGAGAGAAGCCGGTATCAGCACCTGTTTGAAACCATTGAATCGAATCCCCTATCCGAAGAGCAGCAAATCGCAGTCGTTACCGATGAAGATCACAACCTGGTCGTGGCGGCGGCAGGCTCCGGAAAGACCTCCGTCATTGTCGCCAAACTCGCGCACCTATTGGCTCAGGGGGATATTCATGCTTCCGAGATATTGATCCTGGCATTTAATCGGGCGGCGCGGGATGAGCTTCGAGAACGCATTCTGGAAAAGGTTGATTCTCCATCCGTGCAAGAAACCTCGGTAATGACCTTTCATGAGCTTGGATATTCCATTATCGGCTATGTAACTGAGCGCAAACCCTCGGTGGCGAGGCATGCCGCGGAAACCTGGAAGGCGGCCCAGTACATTCGCGAGATTATCGAGGACTTGCGGTCACAAGAAGATTTTGAACAATCCCTGCTCGAATGGTTTGCCTGGTACCTGCACCAGTATAAGAGTGCGTTCGAGTTTGAGTCACTAGGCGAATACTACGAATACCTGCGCGAAAATGACATCGTCACGATGAAAGGAGAACTCGTTAAGAGCCACGAAGAATGCATGATTGCGAATTTCTTGCATCTAAACGGCATTGCTTATGAATATGAAGCCGACTACGAAATTTCCTCAGCCGACGCATTGCACCGGCAATATCAACCGGATTTCCTGTTGTGCGACTACGGAATCTATATTGAACATTTCGGTATCGACAGGGATGGCCACACCGCGCCTTTCGTAGACGAGGACGACTACCGTCGCTCTATGGAATGGAAGCGCGATCTTCACCGAGTGCACGAGACTATCTTGCTTGAGACGTACTCGTATCAGAAATGGGAAGGGGAATTACTCACTTCGTTACGCAATGCGCTTGAAGATCGCGGCGTTAAATTCAATCCCGTATCTGCGGAGCAACGACTGGAAGAGCTCAAAAAACGAACAGAATACGATCGCTTTTCCGAGCTTGTCGCGGTCTTCCTGAAACATTTCAAATCGAATGAATTTGATAGATCCGCGTTGATTAATCGAGCTGCCGGATCTTCCGACCCCGAGAGAGCCAACGCCTTCATCAATATTTTCTGGTCCGTATACGAAAAGTATGAAGCGGAATTGTCCCGGGCTAATGAAGTCGACTTCGAGAGTATGATTCGAGAGGCGACCAAACTAACGGTAAGTCGAGCGTACCGGTCGTCATTTCGCTATATCTTGGTCGACGAGTTTCAGGACATATCCGTTGGCAGAGCCGAACTGCTCAAAGCGCTTTGCAGACAAAATATAGAAAATCAGTTGTTTGCGGTTGGCGATGACTGGCAATCAATCTATCGATTTGCTGGCTCCGATATATCGGTGATGCGCGATTTCGATCGCTATTTCGGGGCTACCGCCACGTCGCTATTATCGACGACTTATCGCTGCAACCAGGAATTGGTGGACGTCTCCGGAAGTTTTATTTCCGCTAATCCTGCCCAATTGCAAAAGCCGGTCAGGGCCTTAACCCAGCGAAACGGCTGTGCGATTTTTGTTGTCAGGCCTTCCAAGGAGATCCCGGAACCGGTGCACGAGTCCCTGCGCCGTATCTGTCTGGAGTTGCAGTGCGCCAGTGTGCTGGTATTGGGTCGATATCGTCATAGCAAACCGAATAATTGGAGCGAGCTGCAGACGGAGTTTCGTTCACTTACCCTCAAATATCGCACTATCCACAGTGCCAAGGGCCTGGAAGCTGACTACGTTGTAGTCGTTGGGTTATCGGCCGGCATGTACGGGTTTCCGTCAGAAATAGAGGATGATCCACTTCTCGATCTGGTACTTGCCGAACAAGAACCTTTTGGGCACGCGGAGGAGCGACGACTCTTCTATGTCGCGATAACCCGAGCAAAGCACGGCGCGTTTCTAATTGCTCCAGAGGCCCGGTGCTCGGCTTTTGTCGAGGAGATAGAAGTGCGCGGCAACTCGATCGAACGCCTCGGAGCCGATCCCGCAGCCCGCGCGCACTGCCCTGCTTGCACGACTGGCCTGCTGTCTCTTCGTTCAGGCAAAAATGGCAAGTTCGTCGGTTGCGAAAATTATCCGCGGTGCACGTATACGTCCAACAGTTGCCCTAGCTGCGGACAGGGAATCGTCGCTATCGCTAACGGCCGTGGCGTCTGTAATGGCTGCCAAGCGGAATTCGAAGTCTGTCCACGGTGCTCGGACGGTTATCTTCATCTGCGTACCGGGAAATATGGCGAGTTCTGGGGTTGCTCATCTTATCCAGCTTGCCGATATACCCGGGACGCATCAAATCGTCGCGAAAGCTGACACTTGATTTCCCTGCCGGCTACGGATTTCATCACCTGCTTCTATTGCGTATTCGGCTGCTTTGCGGCCTGCGTCAAGATCTGGGATTGGCTGTCCTTAGCGGTTTCTCCTGCAAAACGTGGCGGTTCCAGATCAATCCGCGCTATCTCTGCGTATTGAATCAGTGCCTCAACGCCAAAACAGATAGGCCATTAATTCATCCTGACGCGGCTGGCCGAACACCATCCGATAAGCTCCCAGCGCCCGCTGAAGGCCGCTATACCGCGCGGTATCCCTGGATAACGGATATAAAGGCGTATGTGACGGATTATTCAGCGAGTCAACGAAATCGATGCGCCCGCGACGGTCGCCCCGCCACTGGTCGAGCAGATTTCCCAAGGACCTTATCCACAGTACACGGTTGGACGTGAAAAACCGGTGAGCGGCATCTGTGTCAGCCTTCGAACCGTGTACGTTGAACCACCGGCGGTGGCCGAAAATCGGGCGCCGAGAAAGCCTCGTCCTAACGACAGGTCCTCCATCTCGGAGCCATGAAGCATTCAGGTAACTTTCCTCGAGCTGAATTCGAATCCACCGGGTATGCGCCGGACGCTTTGTGCCTCGCCTCGCCTAAGGAAGCGTAGAAGCGTATGCCAGGCGCCGGATCGCGCCGTTAATACACTCACTTCACGGGAGGTAGCCACCAGCAGTTGCGCGATGCAATTCAAGTACGACGATTAGTCGTCGACGTATTCCGTCGAATCGACAATTTTGTATCTCGACGCCCGCCGGCATTTCCGCATCACGTCCGACGGGATATTCCAGAAGCCGAGTTTTCCCTTGCACGCTACTGGCCGGGTCAACGGCCGAGGTTTCGCGAGCACATAACCGAACGGCCCCTCGAACCACTTCGACCGATGGTAGTCGACGCAATCGACGATATCGACGAATCCGATGATGGCACCAAGAACCCATTCGTCTTCGGGCGGCGGCTTCTTCGTTCTTGACGGAAATTCCGCATACCAATTTGGACGCAGCGAGGCATGAATGGCGATGGTGCCGCGTAATCGGGTCCTTAATGGACGGTTCTCGATCGTCTTTCCGCCGAAGATAATCGCCCAGGCCCACGGCTGCTTTACGCTGAGTGCTTTCATGGTTTTACCTGTCAATTCTCGTCGTACTTTCGGGCAAACGCGGTTTCATTACTTGGCACCTCGCAGGCCGGACATCATTGTTTACATTGATCCGCTAAACGGCCTGCTTCACCCATCCGTTAAGAAATTGATTCAAATAGCCGCCCGGCGTATCAGGGGATGCAACCAGCACCCCGACTCGATGCTCTTGAATAAAATCGGGAGCTTCCAACCAGGGCGCACCCGCGCCCGCCGGTACCGCCAGCACTGCATAGTCCGCTCTCTCCGCATCCCACCTCAACGCATCCCGGTAAATATGCGCCGACGCCATCGCGTCCAGCACGTTCGCCCTCGATGTCCGGTATTTCGCATCAATCACGAGGAAACGTTTTTTATCCTCAGTCGTGTGCGTCACCACCAAGTCGGGCTCACGCAGCCCGGAGAGCGAGCGGAAACCCGAGCTGCGCTGATCGAAGGCCGGAAATGTCGGTTGGAGGAGTACCTGGATCCTGGCGCCGTCCGCTAACGTCCCGTGCCACTCTCGCACGGACGAGCGCGACGAGAACCCGGTGCTCGACGCGCACAATGCCTCGACCACGCGCACGACCCTGACGAACACCCAGCGCTCGTACAGCTCCCAGGTAGGGCTGAGCCACATGTTTTCCTGCGTCTCGTCGCCGACGATACCCGAGCGCAACGCTTGCCAGCACAGCCGGTAAGCGCGCGCATAGGCCGGGTGCGCGCTCACCGCGTTCAGCCCGGCCGCGGTCGTCTCCGGTCGGGTGACGGACGAGAAGGGCTGCCGTTTCTGCAACTGGTTCAGCGTTGCTGCGCATTCCGTCAGGAATTGACGTCTGATCGGCCAGCGGGCGGCGAGGGGCGAGCGCGTGCCGCTCGATTGCTCGCGGGCGGCCTTGTCATCAAGCACCTGGACAAGGAATCGTGCGCGCCGTTGAACGGCTACTAGGCTCGCCGTGATGCAACGATTCGCGGCGCCGTCGAAATGCTCTTCCGTGGTCGGTACGTCGAACACAGGTTCGCGTGCCAGGCTGCTAAGAGCCGCCGCGCTGCCGGTACGATTGAAGGATGCCGCGGTGCCGTTGGCGAGTGCGGTGACCGCGGTCATTCGATCGACCCGTCGGATGGCATGGAACGGGACCAGCCGCCGCTGGTGCCGCCGCGACCGGATCGGCGCGCGGATGATCGACTCCAATGCCCGGTACAGCGCAGCCGCGTACAGCCGCAGGCGTTGAAATTCGAGCCATGGATCCTGGTTTACGCCGAGCGAGCCGACCTGCGCTTGCGCCGGCTCCTCGCCGAACAGTAGTGCCGGGTCAACTTCGCGCACTTCGTCCAGGAGCGACCGGAACGCTTCAGCGCCGAGTTTGTCTGGATGGGGCGCTACATCCAGCAAATACCGGTCTGCTGTCACGCCATTCCGTAGCAACTTCGCTTCCACCCGACCGGCGAAGAAGCCGGGCGTCCATACCCATACCCCGGTCGCCACCTGGGACACAGGCTCGTCATCGATCACAAACGACCACTCCCCAATCGACGGTCGGCTGAAGTGATACTCGACGGATTCGGCGAAACCGCTGTTGAGAACCTCGGATGCGACCACCGGCCGTCGGGTTTCGTCGCCGCTCCCCGGCGCGTTAACCCACAGCAACGGCGGCTCGTCGTTCATCTAGCGCCAGAATCGAGCGGAACCGGTTGACTCAAGATCCTGTCTGAGCTCCGCGAGCTTTTCCCGGCAGCGAGCGAGTTCGTGTTCGGCCAGTATCTGCTCGACCGCATCGAACGCCGCTCGCAGGCGCGGGGTGTCGTCGCCGCGCAGCTTCGGCAGCACCTTCGCATAGACGACGCTGTCCAGCGTTTCCTTTGACGGGAGCGCGATCGCGCTTTCCGTCATCCGCTCGACGAAATCGAGTACATCGTCCACCACCCGCCATCCGAAGTGCAGACGCGTCGGAGCGAGAGCCTCGATCAGGCCGGCCAGCATCGCCCGGATCTGCGCCTCCAGCGCTTGCGGCAATTGCCGCGTTCCCCAGCGCGGATACTGATCGAGGTCGATGTCCCAGAACTCGAGCGTGTACGCTCGATCGAGCACCTTGTCGGACAGCCCGTGCGTCGTCTCATCCATGTTGACCGTGCCGATAAGTACCAGGTTCGCCGGGTACGGAGTGCTCGATGGCACGCCGTCGAAGAGTTCGCCTTCGCGATGCAGATCGATCGCTGCGCCCGTCTCCATCGCCGACAGAATCGGCGCGAGGTATTGCTCCGGGTGCGACAGATTCATCTCGTCCAGCACCGCCACGTACGGCCGCGACGGATCACCGGCCGCGGCCAGCACGAACTCGAGGAACGGGGTTCTCACGTACGCATCGCCACGCAGGGGATTCACGTAGCCCATCAAGGCACTCGGCTCGTACCACCCTGGCTGTACGGCAACGATGCACGAGCGATGATCGCTGCCGTCCCCGGCTGTAACCGCTCGGGCGTAAGCGTGTGCCAGCAAGGTTTTCCCGGAACCCGAGATACCGGTGAGAACGGCGAAGTGTCGTCGATGATGGGCCCACAAGCCACTGTGCAGCACGGCGATAACCGATTCAGGGAAGGCGCCTTCGGTGCGAATTTTCTCAATGATTTTCTCGACGGACGGCATTTCGATCGCCGTTTCCGTAGCAGCCGCCTCCCGATCAATCGTCGTCTCGGGCGACGTCTCCTGTACCGGCGGCAAACGTTGTGGTGCCCAGGTAATTCGCTCGGCCCACGCTTTACCGGAAGCCGTCAGCCCTACCTTCGAATCTTCCGCGTCTTCACACACCCCGAAATGACGAAGCCAGCCAAGGATTGAAGAGGGCATGTAATTACTCTTCCAACTGGGGTTGGCCGACTGAATCGTTGCTATCAGCGCTTTGTTATTCATTGGACCGTGGTCACGGAGCGCGGCGATTGCGAGATCGACGCCGAGTATCCTCGTCAGTAGCCAGTCGGCAAGCTCGCCCGGATCGCCAGTCTCCAGGAACGCCTCGCCCCGCTCCGTCAACTGATACTGACCGCCGTGATTTCTAATCACGGCGTACTCGGCAACGAGTGAATTGATGACTGTATTGAGTGACGAGTCCTTGTAGTTCGGCAGGATTGTGCGGATGTGCTCGAGGAGTTCTTCGCGGGTCACTTCCAGCCCGACAACATCGAGAATACCCAGAATAGTCTGGAGGCCGCCGCCTATGGCTGTGAGTCCCCGACGACGTCGCTCGGCAGGGAGCGGGACCAGTTTTGTAGCGCCGCCGATGACGCCTTCATCGATCACCTCGGTACTGTCTTCCTCCGCCGGAACGAGCGCTTTCGCATAGATCCACCAAGGCAACGACATCCGTTGAGCAAGTTCTTCCCTGCTGTTACCGACCTGACCCAGGACTTCGGTCAATCGATCGACAATCTGACTGTTGTAGATTACCGGGTGCTCGCGTCGTCGCCTGGCGAATAATGCCTTGTGGACTTGATTGAGTCTCCTTTGATGCGCAACCGACGTAAACCGCTGCGGATACAACGCTGCCAAAACCCGGAGAATCTTGAGCTTGGGAGTCAGGCGACAGTGGGGTTCCAGGCGCTTAACGAGTTCGTCGTACAGTGATATCAGGTACCGATCGCGTTCACCCGGTATCTCTGGAAGTGGCTTTACCGATTCCGCGGCCAGCCATTTTCGGAAGTCTTCGTCTTGCAGAGCACCCTGAACATCGATATTCCCCTGACCCGTCGCAGAGACTGAATTGTCATCCCACAGCTTCTTCTGAAACTCGAGTGTCGTACGGGTCGCCTCGTCCGCGTTATCTATCCATTGCAGGAACTCGACCAGGCTCTTGTTCCAACGCTCGGCTGCAGCGGCGGAATCGGCGTTGACGGCAGCCATGACTTCTTCGCAGGCTGAGCGCAAACCATCAATTGAAGTGAGGTCCATATTAATCACCGATACCGTACTGTAAGTCGATGTACCATTTCTCGAGATTTTCCACGTATGCGACAGCACATTCCGTTCAAATCCCGAAAGATTGGAACGGCTTCATTCGAACCCTGAGCTGTCTTTACGCGAGTTACCACCGGCTCCCGGCGATTTCCACGCATATTAGCGTTTCAGGCACCGCATCGTCCCAAGAATGGCATCTAACGACATTGATCGACACTCCGAATTGCCGCGCAATGCGCTTATTCGCTAACCCTTGCTTGCCCTCAGCCGTGACCTCCATCGGTTGCTTCCGAGCGTAAACCCCGTCAATTCGACAGGCATGAACTCACCTCAAAGGGCCGCATAGCCTCGGAACTACAGGATAAGTTAAATTTGACGCCGCTAGGTTTCTCGTCGCTGCCAGGATGGTTCCGCGAACACAACACCTATTACTACAGGGGGCGGCGACACGGATGCACCTCCATAATAATGCCGCGGAATGAGCATGATTTTGAACGACAATAGAGAACGGGAGTTGCCTGTAAGGACTTACGCAGCATGAGTTATGACATCATCGGCGATATCCACGGATACGCTCATACGCTTGAAGCGCTGCTAACAAAACTCGGGTATCGCAAAGTTGCTGGCGTTTATCGACACCCGTCGCGCAAAGTGATCTTCCTCGGAGATTTCATAGACCGCGGACCGATGCAGCGCGAGGTCGTCACAATTGCCAAGCGGATGACCGATGCGAATTCAGCATTGTCAGTGATGGGGAACCATGAATTCAATGCGATCGCCTATTACACCTGGGATGATTCAAAAGGCGATTATCTCCGGCCGCATTCAGAGAAGAACCAAAAACAACACCACGCGTTCCTCGAGGCGTACGACGGGACCGCTGATTATGACGACGTCATCAACTGGTTCAGGAAGTTGCCGATGTGGCTCGAGCTCGATGGCGCGAGAGTCGTCCATGCTTGCTGGGATAGAACGGCAATCGACCAAATCCAACGCGCGTACCCCGAGGCGCCCCTTCTGGGCGACGATCTGCTGGCTCGTGCTAATACCGGGGGAACGGACGAGTTCGTTGCCATAGAGACTCTCCTGAAGGGCAAGGAGGTTCCGCTACCCGACGGCTTCAGCTTTCCCGACAATGGGGGAACGCCGCGCCACCACATCCGCATCCGGTGGTGGGACCGCAACGCAACGAACTACAAAGAAGCCTTCATGGGGCCAGAGAGTGCTAGGACGCACATTCCCGATGATGAAATAGAGGGCGATCACCTAATCGACTATTCGCACCACGAAGCACCGGTATTTCTCGGACACTACTGGCTCGAAGGTAAGCCTGAACCGCTCGCACCCAACATCGCGTGTCTCGATTACAGCATCGCGTTGAACGGCAAGCTCGTCGCTTATCGGTGGGATGGTGAGCAGACGCTCGATTCGAGTAAGTTCGTTTCCGTTGATTGCATCGAGCGGACGGAGACCTAATCGAACGCTTATCCAATAAGGTCCATCGCGAATCCGAAAATCGTGCGGGACATTTTCGTGACTACGTTGAACATCGTTAAGCATCGTCAGGCATTTAGTTGCAACGGGCGCCCGAAAGAATCTATTTAAAACAATCAGTTAAAAGTTCCTGGCCGTCCTCACAATGCTGAGGTGGGTGTTTCGAGTCCACCCATAGCCACCAATTTCAAGTCAACCCACGGCCACGAATCAATGCTGAACGATGCCGCGGATCTCCGGCGGGCTCCGAGCCGAGATAATTACTCAAAAGAGCCCGAAGTTTCCGCTGCCAGTCGCGCGGCTAGCTAAAGACACAGCCGCGCATCACCTCGATGGCCGCCTCAACTTCACCCGCGTTCTGACCGATGCCAACGGAAATTCGCGCCAGTCCCCCGTTCTCTGTTCCGAGTGTTTCATGCCCGAGCGGCGAACACTGCAGGCCGCTGCCTACGGTTATGCCGAGCGTCTTGAGTGTGGCGGCGATCGCGGCACTCGGTTGCTCGTTGATGGAGAACGCGAGCGTCGGCATGCGCTGTGATGGCGCGTGGATTCCGAAGCAACGGGCACCGGCATCGTTCAGCACAGCTTCGAGCTTGCCGATCTGTTCGCGGGCCAACTCAATGTGGGTCGATCGATCGGTTCGTTCGAGCCATCCGATCGCGGCATGCAGTCCTGCCAGCGCGACCTGGTCGACGGAGCCGACGTCACAGTATCCGGGTCGCGGTTGCCGGTCTGCTGGCGGCAGTTCGCAGCTTGCGCTGCTGCAATTCAATCGCGCGCCGTCGGCGACGTAAAGTCCACCGATACCCCACGGACCCTGCAAACCCTTATGACCGCCAAACGCGATGACGTCGGCCCCGAGTGCGACGAAGTCGAGGTCGAGCCAACCGACCACCTGAGCCGCATCCAGCAAGACTTGCGCATCGTGTCGATGGGCGAGTTCGGTCACGGCTTCGAACGGCAATAAATCACCCGTGACGTTCGATGAGGCGGTGATCGCGACGAGTCCGACATCGCCCGCGGACAGTTCGTCTTCAAGCCAGTCGAGATCGAGCGGACTCTCATTCCCGGGCGGAATGTGTTCCACCGTGATCCCGGATCCGCGAAGTTTCAGCAGCGGCCGATGCATCGCGTGATGTTCCCAGGCGCTCGTCAATACGCGATGACGGCCGCCGAGATCGATATCGCCGATGGCGACGGCGAGTGACGACGTACATCCGGGGGTCAGTAACAGTTGTCCGGGATCGCGGAGGCCGAAAAATTTCGCGATTGCGTGGCGGGCCTGTTCGAAGTGTTCGCCCCACTGGTCCGGCGGTCGGACCATTGCGTCGCGCACGGCATCGACGACGACGTGCGGTTTTGGCCAACTCGTCCCGGCGTGGTTCAGATAGATTTGTCGTTCTGCTGTCACGTCGCCCTCAACTCGCGTATCCCGGGCGGCCGGGTCGTTCACCGGGCTGCGGATCCGCGTTACAGCGTACCCGCCTGCACCCCGGTTGCCCCCGGATTTGCCTGCACGTCGGCGATTACGCTGCGAATCAATTGCGTCAATGTACTGACATCGGCTTCGAGCCTCGGACGGCGCGTCTGCATATGGTTCGCGATCTTCTGCCACTCGTCGGTGATCCCGGCGTTCAGTCCTCGAATGGCGTCGGCGAGATTTGCTGAAACCTCGAGCAAAACGGCGAGCGGTGCGTCGGGCGAAGGCGTACCGGTTTCTCCGCCGGTGATCTGTTCGTGCCGTGGCGCGGTCTGCAATATCGCCTCGAGGCAAACGAAATATGCTTCCGTTCCGATCACCGGGGCATTGTCTGCCACGAACCCGGGTACCGATGCGAGATACGCGCGGTTCAGTAGCATGACGAGTGTGCCGACCACCGTGGCGCCCGTCTCGCCGTCACACACCTTCGGCGCCGGTGGTGGCGGGGGCGGGGCTGTCGCGTCCGGGGTATCCGCGGTAATCGGTTCGGGTTCGGCGGCCGGGTCGCGCGCTATCGTTTCTACCGGGGTTTGAACCCTCGGCTTTCGTTCCGAGAAGTGCGTCACCCCGTCCTCGGCAATCCATTTATAAATGTCCGCCTGTGCCGTTGCACACAAAAAGCCCGCGGCCAATGCACACAAGCCGAGCGATAATACGGTCCTCGTGATGGACCCGGCATGCGCCGCAAACATGAATCTGGACATTTTAGCTGGCCGTCTCCCCGCTCGTGTTTCGTCGCAATGCAGCGATCAATATGAAAGACCCATAGGCTTACAGGACGGTTCCTGCATTATCGCACAGCACTCGTCATCCGAATCGATCCGTTGTGACCGCGCGAAATTCGACAGCATCAGTCCGTCCGCATATCGAATCACGGATCCGTTGCAGGACGGATCGAGCGTCACCCCGCCGCGCGTCCCGGAACGCGGCTCCTTGACCGTCTGATTTGATACGAAACGGACAACCGATTTTCCACCCCCGCGTTGGCAAAAGATCCCGCCACGGTCACCGAAGGCGGCGGAAAGCACGAGCGATCATGATCAACGTGCGCGCGGTCCGGCTGGTTTCGCAAGCCTCCCCCGGCGGGGTCCCTGGCCGCAACCTTCGTGTCTGGCCCGCCCCTGAGTGCGGCCATGCACGATACGAAAAAATGTGGGATGTCCCCATTTCCTTTGGGATGTCCCCATTTCCTTTGCTCTCGCCACCATCGCTCATCCGCGCGCGACAGTGCGTTATGATCGTGGGCGCGGTACGCCAGGGGGTAGCGAATGCGGGCGGCGTTGAAAGAACTGTACGAGGGCGATAGTCCGGCTGCGCAAAACGTGCGCTGGTTTCTGCTCGCCTTTGACATCGCGGTCATCATCTTTTTCATCGTTACGACGTTTCTGCCGTACGACCGCTGGATCATCCTAGTCGACTATTGTCTCGGCGTGATCCTGCTGAGCGACTACCTCGCGCGCTGGTGGGCATCCGACGACCGTGTCGCCTATTTCACCCGCCCCGTCGCGGTCCTCGATCTGGCCGTCATCCTGTCACTGTTTGCGCCGGCCGTGGTCGAGAGTTTTGCTTTTCTGCGGGTCGTGCGCACGCTGCGTTTGCTCCGTTCTTACCGCCTCCTGATGGAGTTGCGCAGATCGTTTCGGTTTTTCGCGCGCAACGAGGAAATTATTTTCAGCGCGATCAATCTGCTCGTGTTCGTGTTTGTCGTCTCCGCGCTCGTCTATGTCCTGCAGGTGCGCAGCAACCCCGACATCGAAAATTACATCGACGCGCTTTACTTCACGGTGACGACATTGACCACAACCGGGTTCGGTGACATCACCCTGCACGGCTCGGTCGGGCGCATCCTCGCCGTGTTGATCATGTTCATCGGTGTGTCGCTCTTTCTGCGTCTGATTCAGACGATATTCAGGCCTGCAAAGGTCCGCTACGATTGCCCTGATTGCGGCCTCAAACGTCACGATCCCGACGCCGTCCACTGCAAGCACTGCGGGCGGCTTCTGCCGATCCCGAGCGAGGGCTGAATTCGCTCACGCAGCGACTGGTCACCGCGATAGTACAGGCCCACGCATCGAGTTCTGAACAGGCGATAATCACCCCCGCTGTGGCCGCGCACGCCGTCTTTGTGCTCCGCACGTTGCGGATGGGGCAGAGGACGCCAGGCGTGCTCAACGAGCAGCAAACCGTCACGCCATCGGTCCGTCCCGAGAATCCGGCAGCGAGCCGCACGCCGTCATGGATCGTCCGGTCACCGGCTACTTTAACGGACGGTTTACTTCGTTCCCGCGCACGGTTTCGACGCGGCCTGCTCACTTACAGTCCACTAAACGACCTTGGTATCATCCGCCGGTGATGGTTCATTCGGTTCTTTTGCCCGTCGTGGTGCGGGCCTCGCGCGAGCAGTCTCCACAGGCCTTTAGCGCCGGATCTGATCCGCTCTCCCTGCGTCTCCGGACGACGGCGGATCGCGCGCGCTTGCACAATCACTGGATAATGCGATGAGCGAATCGCGCTCGCACGCGAACGCTGCCGGGACGATGATCGTCCTGGCCGTATTCTTGTTGCCCGGCCTGCCGTTGCTCGGCGTCGTCCTCGCCGGGAAATCCCTCGACGGCTACCTCGATTTTCCGCCGCTGACCCGCTATGTCGAGCACGCCGGTTTCTCGTGGTTTGCATTCGCGCTGATGACGACGTTTATCGTTGCCTGCGTGCTGCCGTTCGTCATGACTATTCTTCGCAACCCGGTGCGCGCATCGCCCACGCCGGAAGGCAAGCGCTTTCCGCGGTGGGGCCTCGCCGCCATCGGCTTTACGCTCATCGCCTGGGCGATCGCCTGGACGCGCCTGCCGTGGTTCACGGCGGTTCAATCCTATACGTTCATTCCGTTGTGGCTGGGTTATATCGTGTCCGTGAATGCCGTCACGCTGTGGATCAGCGGCCGCAGCCCGTTGACCCACGAGACCCGCGCATACGTGTTGCTGTTCCCGGTGAGCGCTGTGTTCTGGTGGTTTTTCGAGTACCTCAACCGTTTCGTGCAGAATTGGTATTACGTTGGTATCGACGCGTTCGCGCCGTTCGAATACGCGCTGTGGGCAAGTCTCGCGTTCTCGACCGTGCTGCCGGCGGTCTGCGCGACACGCGCCCTGCTTGCGACGATTCCGCGCCTCCAGGCCGGCCTCGACCGGGGGCTGTGCGTGCGGCTTCCGCGGTGCGCCGTGCCCCCGGCCCTGCTGCTTGCGGCGGCCGGACTGCTGGCTATCGGGATCTGGCCGGACTGGACCTACCCGATGGTTTGGCTCGCTCCCCTCGTCATCATCGTCGGCTTACAGATCCTGCTCGGGCGACAGAACATACTGTCGCCCCTTGCCGAAGGCGATTGGCGGGATATCTGGTTATGGGTTGTCGCCGCGCTCGTGTGCGGTTTTTTCTGGGAAACGTGGAATTTTCTGAGCGCTGCGAAATGGGTCTACGCCGTTCCGTTCGTTCACCGCTTCGAAATCTTCGAAATGCCGCTGCTTGGCTATGCGGGCTATCTGCCGTTCGGCCTCGAATGCGCCGTCGTGGTGAACCTGGTCAGGCGTTGGCACGGCGAACGCGGAGTCCCCCGACGGTGCTGATCAGCCGCGCGAAATACCTGTGCTGCCTGTATTCGTATTATCGTGAGATCGATCTACCGTGGCCGCACGAGTCAAGCAGCGTTTCATCGACCCCGGTCCCGGGTACGTTCCCCCGAGCACCGGAGATTTGCGTGTGACCGGGGTCGGAGCGGGCTATCTGTCTGCTTCCTGCACGTTACGCTGGTCTCACTGCCCGGTTCGACGCGTTAAACGTGAAACGATGCCGTTGTCGCACTGCGTAAAGTCAGCAGCCCAGCGGTGCCTGTTCGTTCGTGGTTTAAAAAGCGCACGATTTTCAGGACGTAAGCGTCCCGGGGACGAAATCGCGCAAAATTAGCCAGGCGCAATCAATACGCCAGGTTGGTCCGACCCGATCGCCGCGCTTCACTAAAAAATGTGGGATGTCCCCTTTTCCCCCCTCACTTGAGAGTAAACCCCGCATACCCCGAATCCCGCGACCGTTCGAAGGCCTCGAGGTACTTCGGTAAGCCGCCCGGGTACATCAGCATCTCGCGCGGTTTGCCGGGCACGTTCGCGCCCATGTACCAGGAATCGGCCATGGGAAACAACGTGGCGTCGGCGAGTTCGAGCACTTCCGTTCGCCACGCTTCCTCCGCGGCCGGGTCTGCTTCGATCTCGCAAATGTTCTTGTCGCGCAGATACGTCAGGAGTTCGACCAAACAATCACCCTGGTATTCGGCGCTCGACGGGCCGTTGCAGAATCCGGTCGGTGATTGCGGGCCGTAGCTGAACAGGAGGTTCGGATAACCGGCCGTGGCGATCCCGAGTTGGGTGCGTACCCCGCGTGACCATTTCTCGCGAATGGTCTGCCCGGCCGCATCCTTGATGTCGATGCTCGTGATGCCGCCGGTGACGGCGTCGAAACCGGTGGCATAGGCGATGATATCGAGATCGTAGAATTCGTCTTTCGTGCGCACACCTTTCGCCGTGATTTCGGTAATCGGGTTGCGCTTGAGACAAACGAGATCGACGTTGTCGTAGTTGAACAGATCGAAAAACCATTGCTCCAGTGACGGCCGCTTCACCCCGAACGGATGCGGCGCTGTTTCGGGCGCGAGAATTTCGGCAACTTTCGGATCGCGAATCCGGGAACGAACCTTGCGCCGCCAGAAGTCGACCGCGGTGGCGTTCGTTTGCAGGTTTGTGAAGACGTCGCCATACGTGCCCAGCCAGTAATTAAACCCGCCGGCTTCCCACAAGCGCTCGTAGGTCTCTTCGCGTTCGCGCTCGGATACGTCCAGACCGGATTTGTCGATGAAGCCGAAGTCGAATCCACCGAAATTATCCTTGCGGCGTTCGAAGCGATGCGGCCATTCGCGTTTGCGCTGATCGTTGTCGTCGGAATTGAATCGACACTGTCCCATTGGCAGATACATGTTTGGCGTGCGCTGGAACACGACACAACGCTCCGCCTGCCTCGCGGCTTCCTGAGCGACCTGGATACCGCTTGCCCCGGTTCCGATAATGCCGACTTTCTTGCCCGTGAAATCGAGGTCTTCCTGCGGCCACCATGCGGTGTGATGGGCCTCGCCGGCGAATGTCGCCTGGCCCGGGATCTGCGGCGTGTACGGTTTCGCCGCGAAGCCGAGACACGGCACGACATATTGCGCGCGGAATTCGACCCCGGTATCGGCGTTTACGATCCAGCGATGCTGTGCCTTATCGAACGTCGCCGCCGTGATCCGGGTACTGTAGGAGATGTCTTTGCTGAGCGAACGCTTTCGATCCACGTGTTCGAAGTACGCGCGCATCTCCGCCCAACCCGGAAAGCGCTCGGACCATTCCCAGTCTTCCCATAGCTCGGGATCGGAAAACTGGTAGATATCACAATGCGTATCCACGCGCGCGCCGGGATAACAATTCCAGTGCCACACGCCGCCAATACCCGGCGCGGCCTCGACGAGGTGAACCTCGAAACCGAGCGCACGCAGCTTCATCAACAGGTACAGGCCGGAGAACCCGGCGCCAATGATCAGGACTTCGCAATCCCTTGTTTCATGTGTCATCTGTTTCTCCTCAGTCTCGCGCGATCCAGTCGAACCGTTGCGGTCGGTTGCGGGGTTTACCCGGTGGCTGGCCCGGGGATTCGCGATGCCCGCGCGTAGCCCGTTGCGCTGTTATCGGCGATAGCGCCGCGACGTAACGAACCCAAACCAACCGGGAACATGCCGCGGCACGTTGTCTGCGCCATCGATAAATACTTTCACCACTTTAATTAATACGCTGATGAGTCACAGGGATCAACGTCGCTTGACCATCTCTGGCCACGCGTTTCGGCATTTGTCCGCGAATACCCGGGTGACTCGTCGACCACGACGATAATGCGGAACCGCGCAAGGTCGGTTTCCGCTAACGTGATGACGGAACCGGGGCCGGCAAGGAAATAACGGGATGCGTTGGGAAGGTTTCGAATCCAGCGTGCCATCGCTGCGAGTTCGCGCATAGCCGCGGGCGCAACGTCGTCGAGTTCTCCCATGGCCGCTAGCTGCTCCGGAACCCCATCGCCCGAAAAACACCCTCCGGGGCCATCGCGGCCGCCGGAGGGGTAAGTGGGGGTCATAACAGTGATAGCGGTGTGCGTCCGCGGAGGAAGGTCGGCGAACGGGCCAACTATAGGGCGGCGTTCGGCATGGGTGCTTGCGATTACTTCATCGATAACGGCGGATTATGTCCTCGCGCGACCGTGAATATTTCCTGCGAGCTGGCATCGACCCGCAATCCTGCGCGGGATCAGGAAACGCATGCACGATCGAATCTTTGCTACCAGCGGTATACGGACGAACCCGCATCGGTCGCCGCGTAACCGCGGGACGCGCACCGCTTTCATGTGGAAAAATGCGCTCGGTATCCGGAACACGGTGCCGATACGATTCGAGGAGTCCTGCTCGTCGACGTACCGTGAACAAGGCAAGAAGATAACGTTGTGATATCTGCCGAACTGATTGAATTTCTTCGCACGCAATTTCGGCTCGACTGGCATGGAATTCACGGCGCACCGCACTGGGCGCGCGTGCGCTATAACGGTTTTCAACTCGCGCTGCGCAATGGCGCACATCTCGAAGTCGTTGAACTTTTCGCGTTTCTTCACGATGCGTGCCGGGTAGCTGACCACGGGGATCCGGATCACGGGAAGCGGGCCGCCGAACTGGCAGGTACGCTGAACGGTAGGGTCTTCTCGCTCGACAGCACGTATCTGTCATTGCTTGAAAAGGCCTGTTCCGAGCACAGTGAAGGCTACGTGCGTGGCGACATCACCGTGCAAACGTGTTGGGACGCCGACCGGCTGGACCTCGGCCGGATTGGTATACGGCCCGACCCGCGGAAGCTGTGTACCGCGGAAGCGCGGAGTCCGGCGATGATCGCGGCCGCGTATCGCAGAAGTCTGCGGGCGGGTCGTAGCGACTAATCGGGCCGGACCACGCTATCTCGCTAGCTCTAATACGTTGCCCGAATACTGACTGCCCGGTTGTGCGCGACTATGAAGACGTACGTACGCCGGGCAGTAAACCCCGCACAGCCGGACAAGCACAATCAATTTCCCAGCCTTGTCCGCGCCGAATCGACGAAATAATTGTTCAAGGAACAATAGCTTAATGACAATATACTGTATATAATTACAGTATCTCAAACCCGGAGAAATTACATGGATCCCGTTGTTTCCCGCGCCGCCCCCACGTTCCCGGATCCGCAACGTCTGTCGAACGAATCCCTGCAGGATCGCATTACCGAACTCGCCGCGTGCATCACGATTGCCACCGCGCAGTTACTCGCACTCGTCGCCGAGCTCGATCGTCGTGAGGCCTGGGGCGATTGGGGGGTTAAATCCTGCGCGCATTGGCTGAACTGGAAGTGCGGGATCGGCATCGGGGCGGCGCGCGAGAAAGTCCGGGTAGCCCGCGCGCTCGAGACACTGCCTGCGATCCGCGCCGCGTTCGCGGCCGGCGAGGTGAGTTATTCGAAGGTCCGCGCGATGACCCGGGTGGCGACCGCGGAAACGGAGGAGACGCTGCTCATGGTGGCACGCCATGGCACCGCGTCGCATGTGGAAAACCTCGTGCGCAATTACCGCCGGGTTTTGCGCAATGAAGCGGTGACCGAAGCGAACGCTGTCCATGCGGCACGCGAGCTCTGCTGGTACTGGGACGAAGACGGGTCGCTCGTGATCAAGGCGCGTCTGCCCGCGGAATCCGGCGCGCTCGTGTTGAAGGCGCTGGAAGCGGCCGGGGACGAGATCGCGGCCGCGGCATGCGTGGAAAACGTTCCCGCGGAAACGTGTACGGACGAATCGCCGGTTGCCGCGCGCCGTGCCGACGCGCTGGCGGATATCGCCGGGCAATACCTGAGCAATGAAAATACACCGGCGCGCCAGGCGGAGCGTTATCAGGTGGTCGTACACGTCGACCATGAGAGCCTGCGTGACCCTGGCGACTCCGGCCGCTGCGATATCGCGGACGGGCCGGCACTGTGTCCGGAAACCGCACGGCGGATTGCCTGTGATGCCTCCGTCGTGGTGCTCCACTCGGGCGCAGACGGGAGCCCGCTGAATATCGGGCGCAAAACGCGGACGGTGCCGCCCGCGATCCGTCGCGCGCTCGCGCATCGCGATCACGGCTGCCGTTTTCCCGGGTGCACGAGCGCCCGTCACGTCGACGCGCATCACATCCGGCATTGGCGCGACGGGGGTGAAACATCCGTAGCGAATCTCGTCTCGTTGTGCCGGCATCATCACCGCCTCGTCCACGAGGGCGGGTTCCGGGTGGCTCGCAGTCACGCTGGCGGTTTGCGGTTCTTCACCCCGAACGACGTTCCAATCCCGGACGTGCCGATCCCCGCGCCGGTCGCGGACGACATCGGCACGGTGGCACGAACCCTCGTCGCAGACGTTTCCGCGGAAACGCTCCTGCCGGCGTGGCATGGCGAACGAATGGATATGGGTCTTGCGGTGGCAGGGTTGATCCGGGCGGCCAGCGGCTGAAGGTCCGGCTGATAGCGGGTAATCACATGCCCGGACGCTGTCGGGCCGCGGGTTCAGTCGTCACCCGCAAACGGCGCCGGACAAAATCGCCGACGTGGCGCGCCTGCCAGACGATCGGGAAAACGACACCGTTACCCGGCTCGCCGAATTGCCTGCGCATGCGAAACGCGAAACGCCGCCGGCCATCGGCGACATTCGCAAGGTTACCGCCAGAAAGCTTTGGGCAACGAGCCGTTTTATCGAGTCGTCCTCGACGCGCCCGGCGTTACAGAACCCGGCACACGTTGTTTCGGCCGCAGCGCCATCCCGTGTGGTGCGGTAATGGTTCATCGCCTGCGACCCTCTAACCCGGGGACAGCGCGCCCGCTAGCGACAGCGTGCGGGCTGCGAGTATTCTGCGATCGCAAGTAACGCCGAGCTGCGGCGCGTTCGTATCCAACCCGCAGGCGAACCCCACCCCGCTTTGCTACGATGGGACGCTGCTGCAAGCTGCCCGAGAAGAGCGGCCATACTGACGACAGAGGAGTAACCCAATGGACTTCGGCATCACTTTCCCGTCCTACATCCGCGCCTACCACGACGCGAAGATGGCGGAAGATTACGGTTTCAGCCACGCCTGGTTTTACGATTCGCAGATGTGTTACAGCGACGTCTACGCGAGCATGGCGCTCGCCGCTGAACATACGCGCACCCTGAAGCTCGGGCCGCTCGTTGCGATCCTCGGCAACCGCATCGCGCCGGTGACGGCGCACTCGATCGCGACGATTAACGAACTCGCGCCCGGTCGCGTGATCCTCGGGGTGGGTACCGGGTTTACCGGGCGCAACGTGATGGGCATGCCGCCGATCAAACTGAAGACGATGCGCGAACACATCACCGTGATCCGGGATCTGTTGTCCGGAGGCGAAGCGAACTACCGCGAAGGCGACATCGAGCGCTCGATCAAATTCCTGCATCCGGAAGACGGTTATATCAATGTCGCCGATCCGATCCCGATCCACATGGCGTCGAACGGTCCGAAGGCGCTGAAGATGGTCGGCGAACTCGCCGACGGCTGGGTTACGATCGGTCTGAAAACGGATTACATCCGATCCAGCATCAAACAGATCAAGGACGCCGCCACCGCCGCGGGCCGGGCGATGGATTCTGTGTATACGACGAATCTCACGTCCGGCTGCGTCCTGCGTCCGGGCGAATCGATGACGTCACCGCGGGTGCTGAAACAGGTTGGTCCTTCCGCGATCCTGTTGCTGCATACAAACTGGGACGCGAAAGAAATGAAGATCGGGCCGTTCGCGCCGCCGGAGGTCGCGCCGCTCGCGAAGCGGTATTTCGAAGAACACATCATGAAGATGAAAACGCCGCTCGCGAAGCGCTACCAGGAAATGCATCTCGGACATCTCGCGTTCCTGCGCGAAGGCGAGGACAAGTACATCACCCCGGAACTCGTTAAGCTGTCGACCCTGACCGGACCGCCGGGAGAGATCGTCGATCGCATCCACGAACTCGAGGACGCCGGGGTGACGAACATCGCGCTGAACGTGTGCGGGACGGACGGGCGCGAGATGATCCGTGAGTTCGGCAACGAGGTGATTGCGAAGCTCTGACCGCGCATGCCGGAAACCTCCGCACCCGTCCTGATCCGGTGTCCGGCCTCCGGCCGGCCCGACTCCCGCGCGATAACGCTGCGCCGGCGACGGTTATTACGGCATTTTCGTGCCGTGAAACCGAAGCGGCCGGGTGCCGGCGGTCCGGCCCGGTTTGGCCTGCTGCTTGCGCACGTCCGGCCGGGGCGTGCACCGGCATCCCGCGACCGGGCCCGACACACCGGATAACCAGCGCGCCAACTTCGAGAGCAAACTCCCATGGCCACCATCACCTGCAAATGCACCGCCGTACGCATCACGTTCCCCGTCACGCAGGAACTGTTCCGTCACGAATGCTGCTGCCACGATTGTATCTCCGCGTTGTGGTATTCGACGCAACGCGGCGGTCCGGACTATCCGCACGATCACTGCGCCGATTGTTGCTGGCTGCCGAACGATTTTCACATCGACCAAGGCGCGGACAAGCTCGGCGCGTTGCTGAATTTCGCCGCCGCGGATACGACCCGGTTTTACTGCACGTCGTGCTGGACCTTGTTGTTCGGTGATCACCCGTTCTACGACAAGCGGATCCTCGTGTCGTTGATCGCGAGTTACCGCGAGTTCGAGGGGCTGTCCGACGTCATCCGCATGCCACCGCAGGCGCGACATTTCCTGAAAGATTTAAACGACGAACAACGCGCCGCGTTGCCGGCGTGGACCGGCGACCCGGCGCACGTTTACGCCGGTGCGGCGGATGTGTTGCTGGAGAATTTTCCGGCGATGAAGGCCGCGGGCGGAGAAGGGCGCGCCATGAATGCGCAAATTCTGCTGCAGCGGATTGGTGGCGCGCTCGTGCCCGATGATGCGGCGCGCCTGTCGTCGGGGCCGCCATCGCTGATGCAGCAGATGGCGCTGTCCTCCGGTAACGATGAACCCGCGGGCTGATTCGGTGGCGCGGCGCCGGCTACGAGCGCGCTAATCGAGGCGTCAGTCGGCGGCGCAAATTGCGAAGCGGCGGGCGCGATGCACCGGCACACGACGACACCGCGTGCGTCGTCGGATTCGCCCACAGCCGTAAGCTGCGGCCACTATTACTGCACGATCAGCTGCAGGAACTCCGCCCGGGTCCGATCGCACGACAGGAACGTGCCGAGCATCGCCGAGGACACCATCGAGGAGTTCTGCTTCTGCACCCCCCGCATCATCATGCACAGGTGGCTCGCTTCAATCACGACCCCGACCCCGAGTGGTTTCACGGTTTCCGACACGGCGGTGGCGATTTCATGCGTCAGGCGCTCCTGAATTTGCAGCCGGCGGCCGAACATGTCGCTGATCCGCGCGAGCTTGCTCACGCCGATCACCTTCCCGTCCGGGATGTAGCCGATGTGGCAGCGGCCGAAGAACGGCAGCAGATGGTGCTCGCACAAGCTGTAGATTTCGATGTCCTTGACGATGACCATTTCGCTCGACTCGGATTCGAACAGCGCATCGTTGACCACTTCGACGAGGTTTTGCGTCGACCCCTGGGTGAGGAATTCAAACGCGTCGGCAGCCCGTTTTGGCGTTTTCTTCAGACCTTCCCGTTCAGGGTCTTCGCCAATCGCTTGCAATAGTTGCCGGTAAAGATCTTCCATAGTGTTTTCCTTCTGTTGATCGGCTCCGAACGGGGCCGGGCGGCCGTGCGAGCGGATGTGGGTCGCGAATTTTGCAGGCGTAATCTTAACCTTTTGTGTGCTTACGTTTGGGGACGGATAACGGATCGGTTCCGTCACGCAATCGCCGGTGTGCCGGATGTGCAGTGCAGCACCGCGGGTTCGATGCGTCGGCGCGCCGTTTAGCCGTCGGAGTCACCCGCCCGGGGGCGATTGCCCGCGCAATAATTCCCGTTATAGTTGCCGACGGGGATTCGACCAACGACTATGAGGAGAGGCGACTATGGCAACGAACAGCACGGCAACGGTACAACCGGTTCACGACGGCGCGGCGCGCGAACTCGGGTTCGACACGGCGCGTCTCGCGCGGGTGCGCGAAAGCGTGCTCGCCGATATCGATGCGGGGCGCTGTCACGGCGTGTCGATGGTCGTTGCACGCCACGGCCGCGTCGTACTCGATGTTTGCGAAGGCTACGCCGACAAGGCCGCCGGCAGTGCGCTCGACCGCGACGCCGTGTTCGCGACGATGTCGGTCGCGAAACAGTTTACGAACGTGCTCGCGCTGTCGCTCGTCGAACGCGGGCTGCTGAATCTGCATTCTCCCGTGGCCGATCTGATCCCGGAATTTGCCGGGCTCGGCAAGGAGAAGGTGAACCTGTTTCATCTGCTCACGCACACGAGCGGTATCATGTCGGCAATCCCGCCGGTGCCGCCGGAAGTGCTCTCGAACATCGACAAACTCGTGGCGTTCGCGTGCGGACTCCCGCTCGAGTCGCAACCGGGTGAACGCGTGAATTATTCCATCCTGCTCGGGCATTCGATCATCGCGGCGCTGTGTTTGCGCGCCGATGGTCGCGGACGCCGTTATGCCGACATGCTGCGCGAGGATCTGTTCGAGCCGCTCGGCATGCACAACACGAGCCTCGGCGCCCGCGATGATCTGATGCCACGCATGTGCCCGGTGAAAGTGTCCTACAAGGACATTCCCGCGTTGCTGCCGCCGGAAGCCGTCGAAGGCCTCGGCGCCGTGCTCGCAATGCCGGGGTGCGAGATCCCCGGCGGCGGCTGTATCACCACGATCGCCGATGTGCATCGCTTCGCCGAAATGCTGCGCCGTGGCGGTGAGCTCGACGGCACGCGGATCCTGTCACCGGGCATGCTCGATTTCTGCACCCGGAATCACACCGGTGACATGCGCAATATCCTGTTCGACATGTGGTGCGGCACGCGCAACTGGCTCGCGTATCCGGCACACCTGGGCTGCGGATTCTTCATGCGCGGCGAGGGCAACCTGCCGGGGCTGTTCAGCGTCATGAATTCACCGCGCACGTTCGGCGGCTTCGGCGCCGGCTCCACCGGGTTTACGATCGATCCGGAACGCGATCTGACGCTCGCGTTCCTGTCATCCGGCCTGATGGAAGACAGCTATCATTTCGAGCGGGTCGCGCGGCTCGCAACGCTGGTCCTCGCGGCAATCGTCGAATAAACGGCTTCGTTTCGCGCGACCTGCGGGCTGCCGGCGCAACCCGCGGGCCGCGCGCGAAGACGCCGCGGTGGGTCACGAACGCCTGCATGCCATCGGCGGAAACAGGGTTCGTTCATGGCACCCGCGGTAATCGCTGTGCAATCAAATTTCGGAATACGTTGTATGAAATCTCCCCGTTTACTGCGCCAGATCAGCGCGTTCACCACGATAATCCTCCTCGCACTTGTGACGTCCAGTGCACAGGCGGTCTCTTACGATGAGGTCCTCGCCTGGGTCGAGCGTTATGCCGACGCACCGGCGGATGGGCTTGCCCCCGGAACCTATGGCAGGGACCGCGTCGGGGACCTCGCCGCCTACCTGGCGGTGGGCTATGTCGACGAATTCGATTTCGACGCGCTTGAACTCGAAATCATGCAGACCGCGAACTACGCGCCGCATCCCGTTTATCTCGAGGCGACGGAAAAGTTCGCCGGGACGGCATCGATTGGCAGCAACGGCACGCTGGAAGGGTATACCGCGGGACGTCCGTTCTCACCGGAGCAGATCCGCTCGGCGGATCCCGGCGTGGCCGGTTACATGGTCGCCTGGAATCAAATCCACCGCTGGCAGAACGTCGGCTATCGCAATGAATCGACGATCAGCTACATTCAGCCTACGGCCGACGGCGCGGCCGGCGAGCTGCTCGATGGCATGCACGGTGGTGGTCATGTCGAACGTTCGCTGTCGATGTACTATCACCGCGTGTACCTGTCCGGGATCGCGTCGAAAGCGGACGAGGATTATCGTCTCGACGTCGCCGGCAGCGACGAGTTGCTGTTCAAGGAATACATCGAGATGCTGGCACCGTTCGATATCGCGGGACTCAAACTCGTGATCGAACGACCCCTCGACCAGAGCCTCGGTGACCAGGTGAATTCCTACCTGCCGACGGAACGCCGGGTCCGGCGGCTGTCGTCGAAGGAGCGCTCCGACAGCTGGCTCGGAACGAACTGGACGCTGGACGATTTCGAAGGCTACTCGGGTCTCGTCATGGACAACGACTGGCGTTTCATCGGGCGTAAAGTCGTGTTGCACGTGGCCAGCTCGCGCAATGCGCGGCCCGAGTTTCACGGCCCCTCGAGTACGATACCGCTCGATCGCTGGCAACTGCGCCCGTGTTACGTGGTCGAGGCGGTGCCGCGCTGGAAAGACCATCCCTACGGGCGCCGCTTGATGTTTATCGATCAGCAAACGTACTCGGTGGCGATGACGCTCGTGTTCGACCGTAACGATACGCTGACGAAGGTGATGACGACGATGTACGAGTACAGCGACGAGCTCGATAATCCGCCGCTCGATCAGTCGACCCCGCGCTGGCGGGCATCGATCGTCATTAACAAACTCGATAACTCCGCGAATATCGGCGCGGCAGCGGGACCAACGGAGTTTGTCGATGTGAAACCGTCGCAGGTGCGCCGGATCTTCAGCGTGTCGAACCTGACCGGGGGGCGTTGAACGCGCAACCGTAACGCGCGCTCACCGCCCGCGCGGGGCGCGGTCAGGGGCGGCCGCCCGGAGCGCCGCGCATGCGGCAACTGAACGTGAGCGCGCGGACGAAACGCACCTGCACGACGTCCGCTTCGGTCTCGACCTCGGCGCGATCGCGCGCCTGCGACGCCGTTTCCGCTTCCAGCGTGAGCTTGCGCGTGCGGCCCGCGTGGCTGAGGGTGACTTCGTATTCGTTCATGAAGCGGGGTGTGCGCCGCGCGGGCGTCGCGGCGGTTTCAGCACTGCTCCCACGGCAGCCCGTGAAAACGCCAGCCGCCGGTCGTGCTGCGCTGATGATTGCTGTCGAGGTTGCCCTCGAATCCCTCGAGGACGTTGTAGACTTCGGCGAACCCGTTGTCCACGAGCAGGCGCCCCGCTTCGAGCGTGCGCTGACCGCTGCGGCAGATCAGCAGTAACGGCACCGCGCCACCCTCCGACTCCATCGCGCCGCCGAGGGTCAGTTCGCGCACCCGGGTGATGAAGTTCGGATCCACGACCCAGTCCGGCTCGTCCATCCACGGAATATGCACGGCACCCCGCGGGTGACCCACGAACAGATGCTCCATCGTCGAGCGGATATCGATGAGCATCGCGCGCGGGTTCTCCTGCAGCAGTTCGTAAGCTTGCGGCGGCGTGAGGTGTTTCAGTTCAGACATCGTGCAGGGATCCTTTTCGGTAGGCTCGCGGGTTCGGGGTTGCGGGGTCGGGTGTCGATCACGTCATCGCCCCGGGGGCGGGTTCCCGCGGCGCATACGGGAACGGACCACCGCAAGGGCCCCGGCCCCGCCTGGCGGTATTGAATCACACGCACGAACCGGCCGGCCAGCCCGGCGGGCCATCGGTCCGGTAACGCGGGCGGGATCCGTCGCGGGCACGTGATCGTGCGCCGCGCTACCGGGTTGTGGATTTTGAGGAACTCCGGACCCTCACGATCACTCTTAATAGGTTCAACTCGAACAAACCCTGAAAATCCAAGGACCTGGATCATGATCGCGAAACACTTATCCGTACTCTTTGCCGGCACGCTCGTCCTCAGCGGTTGCGCCACGATGTCTGAAACCCAACAAACCACCGCGAAGGGCGCCGGCGTCGGCGCGGCAACCGGCGCCATCATCGGCGCGATCGCCGGCGGTGGCAAAGGCGCGGCGATCGGCGCCGCGGCGGGCAGCGCCGCGGGTGCGGCGGGTGGTTACATCTGGTCGCAGCGCATGGAAAAGCAGCGCCAGCAGATGGAAGCCGCAACCCAGGGGACCGGTGTCTCGGTCGTACAAACGGCGGACAACCGGCTGAAAATCCAGATCCCGAGCGATATCTCGTTCGATACCGGCCAGGCCACGATCAAACCGGAACTGCAGCCCGTACTCGATCGCTTTGCCCAGACGCTCGCTGAGAACCCGGTCACGAACGTGCACATCATCGGCCACACGGACAGTACCGGCTCCGATGCGATCAACGATCCGCTGTCCGTGCGTCGCGCGATGAGCGCCCGCGATTACCTCGCGGCGCGCGGGGTGAGCCCGACCCGGGTGTCGATCGATGGCCGCGGTGCGCGTGAACCGATCGCCGACAACACGACTACCACGGGCCGCGCGCGCAATCGACGGATCGAGATCTTCGTCGCCGAGGCGGTGCCGGCGAACGCGCCTGCCGCGCAGTACTGAGCGCGGCCTCCGGCGCATCGCCGGGGTGCGCGGGCCGGGCAGGGAAGCCCGGTCATCGTCGTGCGAAGACATTACGCACGGCGTAGAGCGCGAGCCACAGGAAGGCCAGCGGGATCAGTAATGTCTGCATCACGAACACGGCGATCAGGGTGACGACCCGGTCGGCGATACTCTCCGCGACCTGCCGGTAGGCGGCGATCCGTTGCTGGATAGCGGATTTCTCTCCCGTCGTGCGCATTGCATCGAACATCGACACGAGACCGTCGACGAACGACTTGTCCGCTGCCCCGTCGCCGGCATCCGCCGCGCTGAGGCGGGTCAGTTGCTCCGAGGTTTCGCTCATCGTCTCGATCGAACGGTCGTAACGACTGGCCAGAAAGCCCTGGTAAAGCGTCTCGCTCGTGAGCGCCATGGCCGGCACGGTGAATCGAATGATCAGGAGGGCCAGCGTGATCTTCGCCACCACCGGCAGCACCGCGTCGCGCTTCGGCAGCGTCGTCCACAGGCAGATCAGGGTGAGCACGGACATCGCCAGCAGCAGTCCGTTGAACGCGATCCCGGCCGCGAACGCGAGCATCAGTTCCTGAATCGTCAGCGCCGTCGCGCTCGCGAGTAATACCCACGACAGGCGCTCGATCAGATCGTTCACCGGGTCGAGCAGTTGACCGGGGGTCAGGGTGACTCCGATCCCCATCGGTTCGACGGCGATTTCCGTGCCCTGGGCGGTCGAGATGATCGCGTTCAGACCGCGCGCGATCCCGAACGCGACGAGCGCGCGCTTGATGCCCGTGTCCGTGAATGCCTTGCCCTGGTCGTCGACGTAACCCGTCATCGCGAGCGCCACGAGCGCGGCGATCATGGCGCTGGCAAGCAGTTTCCTGATCGGCATGGGAAGCGAGTGTAGCCCGCCGGCCGCGGCAGCGGAACGCCTGCGCGGGGAGCGCGGTTGCGTCGTCCATCAGCCCGGAACGGACGGCGGCGCGGGTGAGGGGTGGTGGACGACCGCAGGACACGCGGCGCAATCCCGCGACGACGGGCAGGCCTCAGACGTTGAAATCAAACGCCCGATTGTGCATCGACGTTTCGCTCCAGTCCGACACGTACAGCTTGAAATGCCCCGCGGCGACGCAATCGAAGAAATCGTCCACGGCCGGCAGCAGGGCCGGCAACCAGAACTCGTCGCGCGGGAAATCCTCGCGCGTATACCACGCACCGTCGCTCGCTTCGATGCCGAGGTGCAGGGTCGCGCACGTCTTCAGATGCGTGCGGAACGTGACATAGATCTGGTTCGTCGATACGACGCTCGCAATGAACAGCGGGATCAAATCGTCTTCCTCGACCCGGATCCCGGTTTCTTCCTCGAGTTCGCGCACGGCCGCGAGCGTCACGGATTCGTCTCTTTCGACGAACCCGCCGGGCACCGCCCAGCGCGCCTTGTAGGGTTCGAGCGCCCGCCGGATCACGAGCAGGCGACCCTCGGCCTCGACCGCGACGAGCACCACGACCGTCGGATTCTCGTAACGCACGTAGCCGCACGCGCTGCAGTTCCAGCGTTCATGGTCGTCACCGGGCGGCACCGAGCGACGCATCGCCTTGCCGCATTGAAAACAGAATCCAGCCAATTCGCCGACGCAATCCGTTAGGTTAGTGATTCGGGCCGCAATCATAACGCTTTTGCGCCGTCCTCGCGGCGGCGGCGCGCTGAAACCCGTGGTCCACCTGATGCAGATCATCGCGTCCCCGGATCCGGCCTGCTAGTCTCGTTGCGCGCTGCGGTTGTCACTGTCGGTTGCCGGAAACGGGCACCGGCAGGTGCCGTTGCCACCCACCCTCGATCAACGCGGCTTCGCCCAGCAGGAGGAACGCGCAATGAAACGCTATGGGGAATTCCTGACCACCGACGAAGATCGCCTGTTCGTCGAATCCATTCGGCGCTACATCGACCACGAAGTCATGCCGCTGCGTACGCAGCTCGATACCGATCACAGCGTGTTCGAAACCGTCTACCAGGGCCTCGTCGAGATGGGCATACAGCGGCGCGGATTCGCAGAGCGCTACGGCGGTCTTGCGATTCGCTCCGCGGCCACGGTGTGCGCGATCACCGAGGAAATCGCGCGTGGTGACAGTGGCCTCGCGCTGCATACATTGCTCATTCCGTGGACGATGGCCGCGGCGATGGGCGGACAAAACCAGGAAGTCATGGATGCGTTCATTCCGATGTTTTGCGACGACACGCCGCGCGTCGGCTGCATGGCGATCACCGAACCGGCCGGCGGCTGTAACGTCGAAGACGGCGCGGAGAAAACCCGTACGATCCGCACGAAAGCCGTCCTCGATGGTGACGAATGGGTGATCAACGGAGAAAAGATGTGGCCGAGCGCGGCCGGAGTGGCGGACGTTTACTGCGTCGTGTGTACCACGGGCGATCGCGATGGCGAGGACAATCTCGCGCTGATCTACGTACCGAAGGATGCCGCGGGCTTAAGTTTCGGTAAACCCGAAGGCAAGATGGGCATGCGGGTCTCCGACGTCAATGCCGCGATCTACTTCGACGACGTCCGCGTGCCGCAGTCCTACCGCGCCGCCGGTCCCGGCACCGACTGGCGACTGTTTCGCGGCAATATTTCCTGGGGTCGGCTCACGAGCGCGCCGATGGCCATCGGTGCCGCACAGGCCGTGCTCGAGGAAGTGATCGAATACACCGGCACCCGATCCTACGGCGGTAAACCGGTGCGCAATCATTCGCTGCAGGGCGCGATGATCGCCGACATGGCGATCGGCATCGAGAGCGCGCGCGCGTACTACATGAGCGTCGCGAAGATGTTCGACAACCGGCGCGAGTACGGCAATGTCAACGAGGATTTCCTGCTCGGGCGCGCGAGCGCGGCGAAAGTGTATGCCTGCGACGTGTGTGAAATGGTCTGCAACAAGGCGATGGAACTGACCGGGTCGTACGGTTACAGCACGCAGGCCCCGATCGAGAAATACCTGCGCGATTCAAAAATCATCCAGCTGTGGCTCGGCGGGGCGCAACTCGGGCGGCTCGACGTGGCACAGAGCCTGTATCCGTATACCATGGCCTGACCGATGTCATCGCCGCCGGGCGGCGAATACGATACGCCGGGCGTCCGGGAGCGCCGGCCGCACAAGCCGGATGGGGGCCGGCCGGGGGCGGGGTTAGCCGCGCCCCGGCACTGCCGCGCCTAATGCATTTCGAAGCCGGGATAACCCTTGTTCGCGACTTCCGCGCACTTCTGCCGATAGGCGCCGACTCCGCCGATGTAGGACAGCAGACGTCGCGGTTTACCCTCGATATTCGAGCCCATGTACCACGAGTAGGTTTTCGACACGAGCGTCGCATTCGCGATTTCGTCGTGGTGGCGCACCCACTCGTCCTCCGCTTCGCGCGATGCCTCGATCACGTGCACGTCGTTTTCGCGCAGGTGCTTGATGCAGTCCGTGATCCATTCCGTTTGCTGTTGCAGACACGTGGTCATGTTGCACAGCGCCGCGGACGGCGCGAGTGGCGCACCGGTAGTGAACAGGTTTGGATAGCCGTGAACCTGCAACCCCATCGTTGTGGTGATTTCCTTGCCCCACTGTTCCTTCAGTGAGCGGCCGTCGCGCCCGCGGATATCGATCCGGGTAAGCGCGCCGGAGCCGGCGTCGAAGCCGGTTGCCATGATAATGATGTCGAGTTCATGCACGGTGCCGTCGGCGAGTTCGATCCCTTCCGGCGTGATCCGCGCGATCGGGTTGTCCTTCACGTTGACAATGCTCACGTGCGGCAGGTGGTAGGTTTCGAGATAGCCGCTCTCCAGCGGCACGCGGTGCAGACCGAAGCCGTAATCTTTCGGGATCAGCAAATCGCACAATTCCGGATCCTTGAGCCGTTCGCGCATCTTTTCGCGCACGAACTCCGAGATCTCGTCGTTCACTGCCTGGTCGAAGAACAGCTCTTCGAACGAGGCGAGCCATAATTCGAGCGAGCCGTTCTCCCAGCGCCGTTCGAGCTCCGCCCTGCGTTCCTCGGGGGTATTGTCCGCCCACGCGCCACGTTCGTGTTCGAATTCGAAACCGCTGAACGTGTTCGGCAAGCGCTCTTTCAGGAAATCAAACTTCGCATGGTATTCGGCAACTTCCTTCGGACCGTACGTCGGGTTGTTCATCGCGTTCACATACTGCGGGGTGCGGATGAACACTTTCAGTTCGCCAACCTCGGGTGCGATCGTCTGGATCACCTGGATGCCGGTTGCGCCATTGCCGATCACCCCGACCCGCTTGCCCTTGAGCTCGACGTCTTCGCGCGGCCAGCGCGCGGTGTGGAAGATTTTCCCCTTGAACGTGTCCTGACCCTCGAACAGGTTCGACAGCGGCGCGGACAGCATGCCGGTGCAGCTGATGACGAACTGCGTATCGATAACCTGTCCACTGTCGGTGGTCAGGGTCCAGCGGCCCCGCGCTTCATCGTAATGCGCTGATTTAATCGTCGTGCTGAACTGGATATCGCGACGCAGATCGAGCTTGTCGGCGACGTAGTTCATCCAGCGTTCAATTTCCGGTTGTTCCGGGAATTTCGAACTCCAGCTCCAGCCCTTGTACAGATCTTCCGAAAACAGGTACTGGTAGATGTAACTCGCGGAATCGAACTTCGCGCCAGGGTAGCGGTTCCAGTACCACGTGCCGCCCACGCCGGTGGCGGTATCGAATGCTTTCACGTTCAAACCCAGCTCCCGGAGCTGGTAAAGCTGGTAGAGCCCGGCGACGCCGACGCCGATGACGGCAGCGTCGAGCACGAGCGGCGTCGACGACGCTGATCCGGTTTTTCCGGTTGATGCAACTTCGGCCATTCAATTCACCTCTGTCATGGCTGTTCATTTTCGTCCGGCGGCGGCATCGCCACGGTGCCGGAAGTATTTAGTCCGGGAAGGTTACCCCGTCTCGGTGCCGAGGTGAACACTACCCCGGCGGGAACGGGGAAATAGGCGTTCGTCGCATTGTTTCCGCCACAATCCGCGGATATCGCGGTCCTGACGCACCGGGAGCGCGCGCACCGCTTTTGTGCGCGCGAGCTCGCGCCTTTCGATCTCGTACGGGTTCGAGGACAATCGTGCCGGGACGGGCCCCCACCGGGTTCGCCGCGCGAGTGCGCGCAACCACTTCCGACAGGCAATTCGCTATGAAGGCTTATCAAATCGTTTCCGCGGGCGGCATCGACGCACTGGCCCTGAACGAACTCGATGTACCGCGACCCGGGCCCGACGAGGTGCTCGTGAGGATCAACGCGTCATCGATCAACTACCGTGATCTTTCGACGATAGAACAGCCGGTACCGCGCGGGATCCGCTATCCACGCATACCGAACTCCGATGGCGCCGGCGACGTCGTCGAAATCGGTGAGCGGGTTACCCGGTTCAGGCCCGGGGATCGCGTCTGCGGGATTTTTTTCCAGGACTGGATCGACGGTGAACTCACCGTGGCGCATACGGACAATATGCTCGGCGGCACGGCCGAGGGCATGCTCGCGGAGTATCGCGTGTTGCCGCAGGCGGGTCTCGTGGCGACGCCGGGGTATCTGAGCGATGTCGAGGCGGCGACGCTGCCGTGCGCGGCGCTGACTGCGTGGAACTCGCTCGTCGAGTTTGGCCGCGTTACCGCCGGCAGTACCGTCTTGCTGCTCGGTACGGGCGGGGTCTCGGTGTTTGCCCAGCAGCTGTGCAATATTCTCGGCGCGCGCACGATCGTGACCTCTTCGAGCGACGAGAAGCTCGCCCGGATCCGCGAACTCGGCGCCTGGCAGACCGTGAACTATCGAGCGAATCCGGACTGGGACGCGGCGGTGATCGATCTGACGCAGGGGCATGGCGTTGATCATACGGTTGAAGTCGGCGGTGCGGGAACGCTGCAACGGTCGATGAACGCGACCCGTTTTGGCGGTTCGATCGGCGTTATCGGCATACTTACGGGCGGTGAGGTGGACCCGCTGCCAATCCTGCGCCGTTCGCTCACCCTCCGTGGTATCTACGTCGGCAGCCGGCGCATGTTCGAATCGATGAACCGTGCGCTCGAGGCGCACGCGGTGCGTCCCGTTATCGACGCGCAGTATGCATTCGGGGATGCGCGCGCCGCCTACCACGCGATGCGCGGCGCCGGTCACTTCGGCAAACTCGTGATCGCGCAATAAGTACGGCCGGAAAGTATGGCCGGTTGAGCGCGCGCCGCGGTCGTGCGCGCGGCGGCGATACCGCGACCGGCGCTAGTCCGCGATCAGCAGCGGTGCGGCGTCGATTTCGTCCGCATCCATCATGCTCGCCACCCGCTCGAGATTTTCGACAATCACGCGTTGCTCGCTCTGCGGCAGGCGGGTAAACCGATCGGAAAACAGTTCGTGCAGCAGTACCGGCGCACGCGACAGGGTGGTCCGGCCTTTTCGCGTCAGCCGCGTATGGACGACCCGGCGATCGGATTCGCTGCGGTAGCGCTCGACGAAGCCGCGTTCGGACAGCCGGTCCATGATCGTCGTTACCGTGGCCGGGCTCAGGCTCACCTGTTCCGAAATGGTCCGGGTCGTTACTTCTCCGAGCGTCGCGATTGCGCGCAGCACGACGAGTTGGGCGGTCGTCAGGCCGGTCTGTTTCGCGATTTCGCGGGAGCGCATGTCGTTCGCCCGGATGATACGACGGAGCGCTACGAGCACCCCGTCGGTTAGTGCGTTCTCGCGCGCTCGTCGCTTCGCGGCGTTCGTCATTTTCAGAATATTGCTCACAACGATAATCCGAGTCAATTATTAGCCGGTGGGCCTGCCGTCACGCGGCACGCGAGTGACCGATAGCGCTGTAGTTCGCGGCGACGAAATCCCAGTCGATGATCTTCATGAACTCCCCGAGGTAGCCGCCGCGATCATTGCGATAATCGATGTAGTAGGCGTGTTCCCATACGTCGCACGTTAACAGCGGGGTGAGTCCCGAGGTCAGCGGTGTTTGCGCATTATCCGTGGTCATGATCTCGAGCCCCGAGGTGTCGTCGAGCACGAGCCACGTCCAGCCGGAGCCGAACTGGGCCGCGGCGCGATTGCGGAACTCCGCGCACATCGTCTCGAAGGAACCGAAATCCCGTGCGATCGCCGCCGCCAGCGTACCGTCCGCGCTGGCCTTCGGCTCCGGCGTCATGCAGTGGAAGTAGAACTCATGGTTCCAGGCCTGGGCCGCGTTGTTAAAGAACGGTTCGTCCGTTGCGCTGCAGACGATTTCCGTCAGGTTCATGTCCTCGTACGGCGTGCCCGCGATAGCCTCGGCGAGTTTGCGTACGTAACCGAGATAGTGCCTGCCATAGTGATACTGCAGGGTTTCCCCGGACAGACACGGCGCGAGGGCATCGTCTGCGTACGGTAGTTCGATTGCTGTCAGTTGCATTTGCACACTCCTTCGCGGTGGTTCGATGCGGGCCGTCATCCGGCCCGGTCTGGGTGCAGCCTCCCAGACATTTAGTTAGATGTCAAATTATTTGATATCTATTAGTTCCATATGTAATAATAACGACTCCAAGGATAACGTCGTCGGGTGCAATGAACATGAACGAATCTGCTTTGCGCGAGGCAGTCGCCCCGGCGCAGGCCGCGAGCGTCGATTGCGGCTGGGGCAAGGTATTGTTTGGCCGCACGTTCGCGCGCCGGCGTGAACTTGTCGAGGCGCTGCTCGCGGAGCGCGCGGACGAGCGTGATATCGCCTACAACGTGCCGGAGCCGCACGTCACGGTCGCCATGGCACCACAGGACTTGTTTGTCGACCCGTCCTATACCTATCGCCTCGACCTCGCTGCGAGCGCCCGCGCCGGGGCCGGCGGTATCCGGGTTCGCCGCGCCACCGCGGCCGATGAGCCCGCGGTAAACCGGATCTACGCCGCGCGGCGCATGGTGCCGCTGCGTGCAGGCTTTCTCGCCGGCCTCGACAGGGCAACAGGGGTTACGGTTCTCGTCGCGCTGAACCCGGCCGATGACGCCGTTGTCGGTGTGGTCATGGGTATTCGCCACGGCGCGGTGTTCGATGATCCCGAACGCGGCGCGAGCCTGTGGTCGCTCGCCGTCGACCCGAACGCCGGTTGTCCGGGGATTGGCCGGGCGCTCGTCGACGAACTCGCGCACGGGTTTCGCGTAGCCCGTTGCGCCCACATGGACTTGTCGGTGATGTACGACAACGACGAGGCCGCGAAGCTGTACGAGAGCTTCGGATTCGTAAAAAGGGAAATCTACTGCGTGAAGAAGAAAAACACGATCAACGAACCGCTGTACATCCGGCCCGAGCCGCACGAAGCGCAGCTGAATATCTACGCCGGGATCATCGTGACGGAGGCGCGGCGGCGGGGTATCCGGGTTTCGATCACGGACGCCGCAAGCGGTATTTTCGAACTCAGTCACGGCGGCCGCACGATAAAATGCCGCGAATCCCTGTCCGAGCTGACTTCGGCGGTGGCGCTTTCGTGTTGCACGGACAAGGCGTTGACGTCCCGCATGCTGACGGACGCCGGCTTGCACGCACCCGCGCAGCAACTCGCCGACGATGCGAAATCCGTACGCGAGTTTCTCGATCGCCATGGCGCCGTGGTCGTCAAACCGGTCGACGGTGAACAGGGCCTCGGTGTGCACGTCGATGTGAGCGGCCCGGCGGAAGTCGAGTCGGCGATCGAAGATGCACGCCAGTATTCACCCAATATCCTCATCGAAGAATTCTGTCGCGGCATGGAGCTGCGCGTCATCGTGATCGGTGGTGAGGTCGTGGCCGCGGCGGAACGTCGCCCGCCAACAATCGTGGGCGACGGCGAGAGCAACATTGTCACCCTGATCGAGAAGCACAGCCGTCGTCGCGCCGCCGCCACCGGCGGTGAGAGCAGTGTACCGCTCGACGATGAAACCGCCCGCTGCATTCGCGCCGCCGGTCACGCATTGTTTGATATTCCGCACACGGGGGCGGAGATCTGTGTCCGTCACACGGCGAATCTGCATACCGGCGGCACCCTGCACGACTGCACGGATCAGCTCCCGGGCGCTATTCGGGCAGCGGCGCTGAAAGCCGCCGAGGTGCTGGGAATTCCCGTCGTCGGGATCGATTTCATCGTCGATCCCGCTGATCCCGAACGCTACGTCATCATCGAGGCGAACGAGCGACCGGGACTCGCGAATCACGAGCCGCAACCCACCGCGGAGCGATTCGTCGATTTGCTGTTCCCGGAAACCCGCCGGTCCGAACGCCTCGCCTGAAGCGGATCCGAATACCCTGACCACGCGGCAAGCGTGATGATCCGGTGCGTGACGGTTGACGTAGACTGGCGGGACCGGATGAGGAACCCGCCATGTCGCTTGCCGCGAACCGCCCCGTCACCGAAACGATCTACGAACTGCTGACGAACCAGGAGGATGCGCGCGCGTGTCGCGATATTCCCGACGAAGCCTGCCGGGAGACGCCGACGAACTTCGTCATCGTGCTCGCGAGCAATTTTCTCAGCAAACTCGGCGATGCGATCGCGAATCCGAAAACCGTCCTGAGCTGGGTCATGACGAGCGTTGGCGCCCCGGTGTGGATGCTCGGTTTTCTCGTTCCGATCCGGGAGTCGGGATCGCTGATCCCGCAACTCGTGATCGCGAGCTACGTCCGGCGCCTGCCGGTACGCAAATGGATGTGGGTGACGGGTTCCGTGCTGCAGGGTCTGTGCATGCTCGGCATCGGACTCGTCGCCCTGGAATTGACCGGGTTCACCGCCGGTGCCGCGGTCCTCGGCCTGCTTGTCGCGTTCAGTCTCGCGCGCGGTTTGAGTTCGGTGGCGGCGAAGGACGTACTCGGCAAGACGATTCCGAAAGGGCGCCGCGGTCAGCTGACGGGTTGGTCGGCAAGCGCGGCCGGTCTCGTCACGGTCGTGTTCGGCGGGGCCTTGTTCGTGACCCCGGACGGCGCCGACGACAAACCGCTGTTTGGCCTCGCCCTCGTCGGCGCCGCGGTCCTGTGGGGACTCGCGGCACTGACCTACAGTTGCGTGAAAGAATATCGTGGTGCGACGGAAGGCGGTGCGAATGCCGTACGCGAGGCATTCGAACGCTTGTCGATCCTCGTCGACGATCGGCCGTTCCGGCATTTCGTCATCACCCGCTCGGCACTGTTGTGCTCCGCGCTGACGGCGCCGTATTTCGTCGCGCTCGGTCAGGCGAATCTCGGCGGTGACACGCGCGTGCTCGGTCTGTTCGTCATTGCGAGCGGTGTTGCGAGCCTCGTCTCGGCGCCCGTCTGGGGACGCTTGACGGACCGATCCAGTCGCCGCGTGATGGCGTTCGCCGCGGGCTTGACGGCGACCATCGGCGCCATCGTTGCGATCGTCAGTTCGCTCGCCCCGGGCGTCGCGCACACGCTGTGGTTTCTGCCGCTTGCGTACTTTCTGCTTGCGATAGCCCATGCCGGGGTGCGCGTGGGGCGCAAGACCTATGTCGTCGATCTGGGCGGCGGCAACCGGCGCACGGATTACGTTGCGGTGAGCAATACCGTGATCGGACTCGTCCTGCTCGCCACCGGTTTGATCGGCACGATCGCGGCGCTCGTTTCGCTGCCCGCCGTGATCGCGGCCTTGTCCGTACTGGGTGCGTTCGGTGCGATGTTTGCGTGGCGACTGCCGGAAACCTGAGTACCCGCCGAACCGCACGACCGGGCAACAACAGCATCGGAAACGCGTGCATTGTAGACAAGTGTTAACGCGTCCGCTCTGGATCACAGTTCGCGCGGCCGGCGAACGGCGGCGCGGGTGCGACGGCCTAAACTCGCTGGTAACGATAAAATGCGCCCAACGAGACGATGCCCGTTACAGAACCGAAATTCCCCTGCCCGAACGCGGATGCTGTTGCCGAATCCGCCTTGCTCGCCGAACTCGCGGAACACCTCGATGGCGCGGGTGTGATCGTCGATCACGCGCTGACGATACTCCATGCGAACGCGCAAGCCGGCATCCTGCTGAACACGCCCGCGGCCATGCTCGTCGGCGCATCATTCGAGCCGATGCTCGCGCGCGGCTCCCACCTCACGGACACGACCGTCGGCCCGCGCCTGAAAGCCGCGGTCCGGCAGCGCGAGCCGCTCACCGCGGACGACGTATGCATCGCGACCGCCGGGCACGATTCATTCCGGCGGATCAGATTGCGCTCGACGCCCCTGCATCACGCGCGCGAAACGGCGGCAACGTTGATCCGGCTCGACGCTGATGCGACGCGGGCATCCGAATCCGACGTGCAGCGACGCCTCGGCATCGCGCTGCGGCGTGACGGCAGCGGGGTATGGGAATGGGAACCCCGCAGCGGCCGGTTCAGCGAATTTCGCGCCGACGCGAACGGCGGGATCGTCGCTACGGCCGGTACGCTCGCGATATTGCTGGACCGACTGAGCGCGCCCGAGCGCGACGAAGCGGCGACCGCGCTGCACCGCTATGCTGACGGTGTCGCGTCACGTTTTTCGCTGCGCTGTCGCGGTGCGGATCCGACCGTCGCCGCGACGGTGACCCTGATCGAAGGCACGCACCGGTATTGCGACCGCGAGGGCCGGATCGAACTCGTCTGCGGTACCTGCAGCGATGTGACGGAACTCGCGCACACGCAAGCCCGCCTGCGGCAGAAAACGGCCGATCTCGGCACCGCGCTTGAAACCGCGCGCCAGGGACTGTGGGAGTGGGATGCCGTGGATAACCGCTTTGTGCCCTCGACGAACTGGTGTGAGTTGTTCGGGTACCCCTTGTCCCTGACGCGTAGCGGTATTGACGACCTCGCGGAGCTCGTCCATCCGGACGAACTCGAGGCGACCCGCGCGAAACTCGCCGCGGTGCTGACGGGGGAATCCGATGTCTACGATGCCGAGCAGGGCATACGGCATCATTCCGGGCATTATCTGCACTGCCTGATCCGTGGTCGGGTCACGCAACGCGATGCCTGCGGGCGCGCGCTCCGGCTCGTCGGCACGCATACGGACATCACCGAGTTGAAGGAAGCGCGCGACGAGCTGGCGGAGAAAAACCGCCAGCTCGAAACGGTACTCGAGAACTCGCGCCACGGCGTGTGGGAGTGGATCCCGCAAACCGACGAGTTTTCGGAATTCGGCTACCTCAGGTTCGCCAGTGGCCTCGGCGGGGACATCCGCATCACGAGCGGCCGGCAACTCGAGTCGCTGACGCACCCGGATGATATTCCGAAGAACCGTCTCGCGATGACGGCCTGTCTCAAGGGCGAGACGCCGCGCTATTCGATCGAATACCGCGTGCGCAACAACGATTCGACGTACCGCACGTTTCTCGTGCGCGGGGAAGTCTGTCAACGCAACGCGCAAGGCGAGGTTACCCGCGTTCGCGGAACGCTGACCGACATCAGCGATACGAAAGCCGCCCACCAACGGCTCGAGCTCGCGCTGGAAAACGGGCGCCAGGGTATGTGGGAATGGCGTCCCGTCGGCGACTCGGTCGAATTCTCCGACAGCTGGTACGCGCTGTACGGTTACGAGCCGGGCGATATAAAAACCGTACGCGGTGATATCAGGGCCCTGATTCACCCGGAAGACCGGCCCCAGGCGCGCAAGGCACTCGTGAACCTGCTCAAGGGCAAGCGTTACGATTGCGTGAGCGAGTACCGCTTTCGCTCGAAGAACGGTCAGTACATCTGGGTCATGGAGCGCAGTACCGTCATCGAGCGTGATGCCAACGGCCGTGCGACGCTCGTCGTTGGCACCCACGTTGAAATCAGCACGCAGAAAATGGTCGAACAGGAGCTCGCCGAATCACAGCGTTTTCTCAAGCTCGTTATCGATACGATCCCGGACCGCGTTTACTGGAAAGACACGCACGGACGCTACCTCGGCGTGAACCGTCGCTTCGAGATCGAATCAGGCGTGTCCTGCAGCGAGGAAATTATCGGTAAAACGGACGCCGACTTACCCTGGGCGGACCTTGCGCCGACGATCCGCGAAGAAGATCGGCAGGTGCTGACGAATGCCCAGCCGCTGATAAATCTGGAGCATACCTACTGCGATGCCCGCGGGATACGTCACACGACGGAAACCGTGAAAGTGCCGTTGTTTCACGACTGTGGCATCACGATGGGCGTGTTGGGGATCTCGCAGGAAATAACCCAGAAGCGCCGGCACGAAATACAGATGAAGAAACTCGCCGAATGCATTACGGCGGAAAACGACGGCCGCCTGCTCGATGCTCTCGCGAAAGGCGCCGTAGAACTGTCCGGCATCTCCGGCGCCATGGTCGCGAAGCTGTCACCCGACGGCAGCGTTGCGACCGTCGTATCGACGTATCCGCCCAACGAGGATATCAACGGCTTTGCCTACGATGTCACCGATACGCCGTGCGAGCGCGCCACGAACTGCGATTTATGCGTTTATCCCGACAACGTGCAGGCGCAATTCCCGCGTGACCGGCCATTGCGCGATCTCGGTATCGTTGGCTACGCCGGCAAACGCCTGCTCGATCCGAAAGGTCGGCCGATCGGCATATTCGCACTGCTGGACTCCAAACCCATGGACGATCCCGACTACGTGATCTCCGTGCTCGATATCCTCTCGGCCACGGCCGCCACCGAACTCGGACGTGAACAGCGCGAAGTCGCGCTGCGCGAAAGCGAGAAACGCTACCGGACGATCTACGACAACGTTCCGGCGATCATCTGCACCGTCGACGCCGGCCACAAGATCATCGACGTAAATAACGAATGGATTACAACCACGGGCTACAGCGTGGACGAAACCGTCGGCACGAACCTGCGGGACTATCTCACTCCCGATGCCGCGAAACGCTATCTCGCGCTGCCGCACGCGAGCCCCGGAACCCAGCGTATCGCCGGTATCCAGCTCGATTTTCGCTGCAGCGACGGGCGGACGATCACCGTGTCCTACAGCGCAACCCGCACCGTCGCCTCGGATGGCCGGCCGGTGACGGTGACGGTGTTCGAGGATCTGACGAACAAGCTCGCGACGGAGCAGGAGCTCAGGCTCGCCGCTACGGCATTCGAAACGCACGAAGCGCTGATCATCCGCGACGCGAACAAGCATATTTTGCGCGTGAACAACGCGTTCAAGAAGCTCACCGGTTACACCGACGCCGATGTCGTCGGAAAATCTCCGACCGATCCGTCCAATCCGTACGATGCGGTATTCGACCAGGCGGCGATCTGGCAGCGCGTGGATCTCGTTGGTATGTGGGAAGGCGAGCGCCTCAATTCACGCGCGGACGGTTCTACGTTTTCCGTGTGGCAGACAATCACCGCCGTGGGAAATTCCAGTGGCGAGACGACGCACTATGTCGAGAATTTCACCGACATCTCGGAACTGAAACGTGCGCTCGCGGACGCCGAGCGGCTCGCGCTCTACGACCCGCTGACGGAACTGCCGAACCGACGTTACCTCGCCGAGGAGCTGGCGCACAATATCGCCGCTTCGCGCCGTAACGGGACGAGCGGAGCGCTGTTGTTCGTCGATCTCGACCAGTTCAAGAACATCAATGATTCACTCGGCCACGCGGTCGGGGATGCGTTGCTCGTGCAGGTTGCCGGCCGCCTCGGTGAGCTGATGCGGGGCGAGGACACGATTGCGCGGCTTGGCGGCGATGAATTCGTCATCGTGTTGTCGCAACTCGGAGATGATTCCACGAAGTGTCGCGAACAGGCCGCGCAGGTTGCGGAGAAAGTCCGCACGGAACTCGGCAAACCCTACACGGTAGAGCACCACGAGTTCACGATTACGCCGACGATAGGCATCACGCTGTTTCCGGAGCCCGGGCAAACGGTCGACGTCATCCTGCGTGAAGCGGATTCCGCGATGTACCAGGGCAAGGCGGACGGCCGCAATATGACGAAGTTCTACCATCCGGCGATGCAAACGGAAGCGCAGAGCAGGCTCAATCTCGAGCGCGATCTGCGCACGGCGATCGAACGCGAACAACTCGAGCTGTACTATCAGCCGCAGTACGACCGGCAGGGTCGATTATTCGCGGCCGAAGCGCTGCTGCGCTGGAACCACCCCGAGAAGGGTCTCGTGGCCCCGGGGACGTTCATCCCGATCGCGGAGGAGTCCGGGTTAATCCTCGACGTCAGTAAATGGGTGATCGGCAATGCCCTGCAGTCGCTGCGGCGCTGGATCGGGAACGACGCGATGTTCATCGATCACGTCGCGCTGAATGTATCTTCGCGGCAGTTCCGTTCACCGGATTTCGTCAGCGATTTCGTGCGCGATCTCGTCGCCGCCGGTGTCCCGACCGACAGGGTCGTGCTCGAAGTCACGGAAGGCACCGTCATCGAAAACGTGGACGAAACCGCGCGCAAGATGGCGGAGCTGCGCGATATCGGCGTGCGCTTCTCGGTCGATGATTTCGGCATTGGATACTCGTCGCTGTCGTACCTGTCGCGTCTGCCGCTCGATCAGCTGAAGATCGACCGTTCGTTCGTCACGAACGTGCTGAGCGACGCGAACGACGCCGTTATCGCCGAGACGATCATCGGCATGGGGCGCAGCCTCGGGCTGCAGACGATCGCCGAAGGCGTCGAAAACCCGGCGCAGCTGAAATTCCTGAAGGACAAGGGCTGCGAGGGTTTCCAGGGCTACCTGTTTTGCAGACCCGTGCCCGAGGCGGAATTTCTGGCGCTCGGCAGCCCCGTGGCCACGGAAACGGCCGTCGATTAATCGCGCGGTGTAACCGCGGTCGCGTCGGCGGACGATGGTTTGCCGAACAGGTATCCCTGCAGAACCTTGCAACCGTGGTTACGCAGGAACGCGACTTGCTGTGGTGTTTCAACCCCTTCGGCCACGACGTCGAGACCGAGGGACTCCGCGAGCGCCAGGATCGAGCGCACGATCACGTCACTGTTCGGGTGATCCCCGATGCCGCTGATGAACGTGCGGTCGATTTTCAACGTGTCGATCGGCAGGCGTTGCAGGTAGCTCAACGAGGAATAGCCGGTACCGAAGTCATCGATGGCAATCTTCACGCCGAGGTCGGCGAGACTCGCGAGTTGATCGAGCGCAACCGCGGCATCGTCCATGACAACGGATTCCGTCAGTTCGAGCTCAATATCCGAGGGGGCCAGCCCGGTCTCATCGAGACAATTGCGTACCACGGGAACGAGCAGTCCGGAATGCAGTTGCATCACGGAAACATTGATCGCCATGCGGCATCGTTCCGACACGAACCCCGCATCGCGCCACGCGGCGAGCTGCGTACACGCGGTGTGAATAACAAAATCACCGAGCTGTTCGATCAGTCCGCATTCCTCGGCCGCGGGAATGAATTCGAGCGGGGAAACAAGACCGCGACTGCGGTCGGGCCAGCGAGCCAGCGCTTCGAAGCCGACGATCGTTGAATCGTGCGCGGTCACCTGTGGCTGATAGTGCACTTCGAGTACGCCATGTTCGAGCGCTGCCGCGAGGTCGTGCTCCAGCGATTTTCGCCGCGACAGCTCGCCCGTCATGCCGGCGTTGAAATAGCGATAGCCATTGCGGCCGCGGCGCTTCGCTTCGTACATGGCGGTATCGGCTTTTTTGATTATCGCTTCCGGCGAATCCTCGTCGCCCTGGTAAATGGCGATGCCGATGCTCGTGAACGTACTGACCCGCCGGCAGTCGATCATCATTGGACGCGCGAGTTCGCCGAGCAGTTTCTCCGCGATCTGACCCGCGTTCGCGGCGTTTTCTATTTCGTCGATGACAACCGCAAACTCGTCGCCACCGAGGCGCGCAACGAGATCGCCCTCGCGTACGCCGTGTTGCAGGCGGCGTGAGACCTCGCGCAACAGTTCGTCGCCGGCACCGTGGCCGAGTTCGTCGTTGACCGCCTTGAAGCGGTCGAGGTCGAAGAACAGCAGGCCCATGAGTCGGCCGCTGCGCTTCGCACGTGCCATCGACTTGCGCAGGGAATCGCGAAACAGGGTGCGGTTCGCGAGCCCGGTCAAATCGTCATACCGCGCGAGCCGGATCAGCTGCTGCTCGACATTCTTGCGCTCGGTAATATCGTTGAAAACGAGCACGCTGCCGGCGTATTCGTGTTCATCATCGACGATTGCCGCGCACGAATAATCCACCGGGAAGCAGCTGCCATCGAGGCGAATGAAACGCGCATCCTCGCTGCGATGTTGTCCTTCCGTGGCAACGAGCTGCAGCACGTTCCCGAGTGCCTCGTCCGCTTCACTGCTGTCGGCAAAAATCCTTGAAAGATGGAAGCCGGAAAGATTGTTGTCCTCGGCGTGAAGCAGCGCCTCGGCGGACGGGTTCGAAAACATGATGTGCCCGGAACGGTTGATCCCGAGGATGCCTTCGTTCGCGCAGTTCAGAATCACCTGGTGCCGGCGGCTCACACGCTGCAGCTGGGACATCGCCGATTCCAGGCTGAAACGCTTGTGGGCGAGTTCGAGGAAGACGCGGACCTTGCTCAGCAGTATCGCCGAATCGATCGGTTTGAGCAGATAATCGACGGCGCCGGCAGCATAGCCTGCCTTGATATAGCGATGGTCCGTACTCAGCGCGGTGACAAAGATGACCGGAATGTCGCGGGTCCTCGCGTGCTCCCGCATCAGGCTGGCCGTTTCAAAACCATCCATGTTCGGCATTTGTACGTCCATCAGCACGACCGCGTAGTTGTGCTCCAGCATCAAGCTCAGCGCTTCCTGGCCCGACATCGCGGTATGCAGCTCGCCGCCGAGCGGCGTGAGTATCCGTTTGAGCGTAAACAGGTTTTCCTGTTTATCGTCGACGAGCAGTAGTTTTGGCGGCAGGGGCTGCTCGTCCTGAGTCAGCACGCCGTCGGCATCGTCGTACACGCCTGAACGCTGTTCCATGGGGCGCTCCTGATATCGTCCGTGCGTATCTGAACGGGCTTGTAGTGGATATTACGGTGGTTCAGGCTCTATAGCGGCCGTCCGCGGCACGTGCTTGAGAGCCCGCGAAACCGGATCAGGCTGCCGCGATCGGCGAGGCAACGAGCGTGTCGAGCAGTGCCTCGGCGTTCAGGGGCTGACCGAGTGCACGCTTTATCCCGTCCGGAAGTTCGCCGTCCGGCAGTTCCCGCGTGTGGAACGCGATGACCCGGACATGCCGCGCGTGTGCTATGCGCAGAAATTCCTCGATCTCCCCGCACGCCGGATCGCACACATCGAGCAGCGCGATATCGAAATTCTCCTGCTCCAGCGTGGCCGCGGCTTTCGCGACGCGGTCGCTGATTTCGACGCCGGCGCCGCGATCCGAGAGGTTACGCGACAGCGTGAAGCTTTCCCGGTAATCGCGCGTCACGATAAGAATTCTGAACCCCGCCAGTACCCGGGCACTCTCGTCGTCCGCCGGCGCGCTCAACTGCGAGCCTGGCGCAAGCCATTCAGAATCGAACGTTTCGGCCTCGCCGTCAGCGAAACGGCTGTGCACCCTCGGGATCAGCACGGAGAATGTCGAACCCTTGCCCGGCGCGCTTTCGAGTTCGAAGCGCGCTTCGAGCAGGCGCCCGAGTTCGCGTGAAATCGACAGCCCGAGCCCGGTCCCGCTGTAACGGCGCTGGATCGTGCCGTCGATCTGCTGAAACGCCGCGAAAATCTGTTCCTGCGCGTGTTCGGGAATGCCAATTCCGGTATCGGAGATGCGAAACCTGAACAGTTCGTCACCGTGGGATCCCGCTTCGAGAACCACCTGGCCGGTCTCGGTAAATTTGAACGCGTTGGACAACAGGTTGCGCAGGATCTGCTGCAATCTCATCGAGTCCGTGGTCACGCTCACGTGTTCATCCGTTTGCTTGCAGACAACCTCGAAACCGAGGCCCTTCGTGCGTGCGATCGGCGCAAACTGATCCCTGAGCGCGGAAATCACGCCACCGACGCTCGTCGGCGCGAGGTGCAGCGACAGCATGCCCGCCTCGACTTTCGACAGGTCGAGGATGTCGTTGATTAGCGCGAGCAGGTTTTCGCTGCTGCGATTAATGACCCGCGCGCACTCGACGTCATCGTCCGTCAGCGACTGCGAGGAGTTCTCCGCGAGCGATTGCGACAACACGAGCATGCTGTTCAGCGGTGTGCGCAACTCATGCGACATGTTCGCGAGGAATTCCGACTTGTAGTGGTTCGCCTGTTCCACCGCCCGCGCTTTTTGTTCAATCTCGTGCTTCGCCGCCTCGAGCTCGAGATTTTTCTCTTCGAGCGCCGTACCGCGGTCGACGAGATTCTGGTTGACGGTGTTGAGCTCCTGGGTTCTGCGCTTCAGTTCGAGTGCCTGCTCGCGACTTTCCCGCAGCAGTTCCTTCAGGCGTTCGCGATCGCTGGCGGAACTGAGCGCGACGGCGAGAGTATCTTCGACGAACTCGAGAAATCTGACATGGTTCGGGTGCAGACCGCTGATCGTGCCGAGTTCGACGACGGCGGCGAGACGATCTTCGCGCACGACCGGAAACGCGCAGCAGTACCGCAGCGGTATTTCGCCGAACGCGGCATGGACCTTCATGCTCGCGTTCTCGCCGGCGAGTTCAATGAATACCGGCTCGCGCTGTTTCGCGGCCCGCGCGGCGATGTCGGAGGGTGGCAATTGCCCGAGGTTCGCGTCCACCGCACCAAAGCGCGCCACCGCGACCAACGGTCCGGTGCCCGCGGGGATGTACAGCGCGCCCATCTCGGCGCCAAGGTATTCACACAGGAAATCGAGCGAGAATTCGCCCACGTTCGCAACCGATGGATCGCCCTGTAACGTGCGACTGAGCGCCGTGAGGCCCGACTGCAGCCAGTCCTGTCGCTGCAGCAGTTCGTTACCTTCGAGGATCTCCTTTTCGAATTTCTTGCGGTCGCTGATGTCACGCGCGAACGAAGTATAGGTACGCTGGCCTTCGGAAACGATCTCGCGGATCGAAATTTCCATCGCGAACTCTTCACCGTTTTTGCGCAGGCCGGCGAGTTCACGGGCGTTTTTCGTCGGGCTTTTCGAGTGCTGGAGTTGTTCCAGGTATTCGCCGGGAGCAATCCTGTAGCGCATCGGTACGAGCATTCTCGCATCGCGGCCCAGCAACTCGTCCGCCGTATAGCCGAAAATTTCTTCCGTCGCCGGATTGCACGACAAGATCAATCCGCCAGGATCGAGTGACATGATACTGTCGACGGCGTTTTCGAGGATCGCACTCTGGTGGGCTTCGGAACGCATTAACGCGCCGTGCGCTTCCACCCGATCGGTGATGTCTTCGACGAACGACAGCACGGACGTTATGTTGCCGTCTTCATCGACGCGCACGGAATTGTGCCATTCACAGTGGATCACCGTGCCGTCACGGCGGTAGTTGCGGTTGATCGCACGGGCGCGCGCGATCCTCCCCGACGTCAGATCCTCGTAGAGCGCGACGACTTTTGCGTGATCTTCCTCATACACGAAGTTCCAGCCTTTCGCGGCGTTCTCGACTGCCTCTTCGCTGCTCCAGCCGAACACGCGTTCCGCCGCCGGCGACCAGTAGTCGATGGTGAAACTATCTCCCCACTGGATCACGGCCAACGGCGAATTCGCCATCTGGAACCGGAGTTCCTCGTGCGCGCGGCGCAAGGCGCGTTCCGCGGCAATGCGTTCCGACACGTCGCGAACGATTGCGTGATGAATCGTGTCATTACCCAGTTCCGAGCGCCACAACTGCATTTCCACGGGTATCCGTCCCGCCTCGGCACGCCCGACGTACAGCTGGCCTTCCGGTTGACCGGCCTCCCCGGAACCGCCAAGCACGAGCAGACGTTGCCAGTCGATGGCGCCACCCGTTTCGTCACCGAACAACGCCTCGATCGGGCGGCCGATCAGCTCGGTGACGGTTAATGTCGTCATCGCGGTCGCGGCGGGGTTGCACGCGCAGATTACGCCGTCACTGTCGAGTTCGAAGATGGCATCGCGTGCCGTATCGATCAGGGTTTGCGCGCGCGCTTCGGAATGCTGAACCGCTGCTTCAAGCCCGACCATTTCCGTCAGGTCCTGCACCTCGCTGATATAGAACAACGGCGTTCCGTCCGCATCGTCCCTGACCAGCGAGATGTCAACGAGGGCATGCAGCGTGCGTCCGTCCTTCGTGACATAGCGCTTCGACTGGGTATACGAGGTCGCGTCGTCGTCGAGAAGGCCGTTCGCGCGCAGGTTCGATTCGGCGCGATCGTCGGGATGCGTTACGGCCAGCCAGCCGAGCGCGAGCAACTCTGCTTCTTCGTAGCCGAGCATGCGACACAGCGACTGATTCACGCGTACCCACTTACCGTCGACGTCGCCGATGGCCTTGCCGCTGCGGGCATTGTCGAACGCGCCGCGGAAGCGATATTCACTCTCCAGGTGCCGTTGCAGTGTTTCCTGCAGACCTTGCGTGCGTTCCCGCACCTGTTGCTCGAGCGTATCGGCGAGATCACGGTAACGTCGCTCGGAATCCGAGTGACCGCGAATTTCCTGCGCGAGTTTCGCGTTCGTCGCGTTCAACTTGTCCAGGGTCGGCATTGCCAGCACTTTCGGCAGCAGCGGAAACAGCACTACCGCCGTCGCCACGGAAACGAGCGCGGTGGCGCCCTTGAGCAGGCCCTGCAGCGCATAGTCGGGATGCCAGACCGTCCATATCGACACGACATGCGTCAGTCCGCACAGCAGTATGAACGCCGCAAACATGATCGCGACTTTGCCAAACTGAAAGTCCGGCCGGCGCCGCACGTACAGCAGTACAGTAATCGGGATCGAAAAATAGGCGAGCGCGATCAGCGCATCGGATACGACATGCAGCGCAAGCAGATCCGTACGCCACAGCAGGCACATGCCGTGCGACATAAACTGACTCGAATCGAAGAACTCGAACATCGCCCCACCCCGCAAAGCACGGATCCGCATGGTCAACTATCGACCAGCGCGCGCCCGGGCTTGAGTCGCCGCGGCTGAAAATGCGGGGCTTGCGGCACGCTGGCGGTGTTCGTGACCGACGCATTCACGTTGCAGCACGTCGTCGTTCCGGGCATTCGCGGGCGTAGGCCCGGGCCGCGAATGCCGCGGTCCGGGTGGATTCACCGCGCAAAGCACGGCACCATTGCCCGTTTCGAACGTGGACAGAGCATAGTCATGTTGATCAACGGACAATGGCGTGAACCGACGCGGACGGCGACGTTTTCAGTAACGAACCCGGCGACCGGCGAGACGATAGCGGAAGTGGTGGATGGCGGGCGCGATGATGCGATCGCGGCGGTCGATGCGGCGGCCGCGGCGTTTCCCGCGTGGGCGGGCGAAACCGCGTTCGCGCGCGCGGCGATCCTGCGACGGGCCTACGACCTGATGGTGGAGCGCAAGGAGCATCTCGCGCGCACGATGACGTCCGAACAGGGCAAGCCGCTGAAAGCCGCGCTCGTCGAATGCCAGTATGCCGCGGATTTTCTGCTGTGGTTTGCCGAAGAAGCGAAGCGCGTTTATGGCGACATCCTGCCATCGCCGCGCGCGAATCAGCGATTTATGGTGATGCGTCAACCCGTCGGGGTGGTCGGTGCAATCACCCCGTGGAATTATCCCGTGTCGATGCTCACCCGCAAACTCGCGCCGGCGCTGGCAGCGGGTTGCACGATGGTGCTGAAGCCGGCCGAGGCGACCCCCTTGTGTGCGATTGAAACGTTCAGATTGCTGCAGGAAGCGGGTGTGCCCGACGGCGTACTGAACCTCGTCACGGCCGCGGACCCGGCGCCGATCGGCGAGGTGTTCGTCACCGATCCGAGGGTGCGCAAGATCACGTTCACCGGGTCCACCGCCGTCGGCAAGCGGCTCGCGGCGGGTGCCGGTGAATACATGAAACGTATTTCGCTCGAACTCGGCGGCCACGCGCCGTTTATCGTGTGCCGGGATGCCGATCCGGTGCATGCGGCGAAAGGTGCGGCGGCGGTGAAGTTTCTCAATACCGGGCAGGCCTGCATCAGCCCGAACCGGATGTACGTCCACCGCGACGCGATGGCGCCGTTTACGCAGGAACTCGTGAAACGCGTCGCGCGCCTGAAGGCCGGCAATGGCCTCGAGGACGGAGTCGGCATCGGGCCGCTCGTGAACGAGCGGGCACTCGACAAGGTCGACCGGCAGGTCGTCGATGCGACGGCAAAAGGTGCCACATTACTGCACGGTGGCGAACGCCTGCGCGACGGTGAGCTCGCCAGGGGAACGTTCTACGCGCCGACCGTGCTTGCGGACGTGAACGAGTCGATGTTGATCTACCGGGAGGAAACGTTCGGACCGGTCGCGGCGATCGTGCCCTACGACGACGATGACGACGTCATCGCGATGGCGAACGATACGAACTACGGCCTCGCCGCGTATGTCTACACGAACGAACTTGCGCGTGCGGTGCGCATGTTCGAAGCGCTGAACTTCGGCATCATCGGGATCAACGACATCAATCCCACGGCCGCCGCGGCGCCGTTCGGCGGGGTCAAGGAAAGCGGTCTCGGCCGCGAGGGCGGACGTGAGGGGATCGACGAATACCTCGATGTAAAACTCGGGGGATTCGCGATCTAGATGCGTGCTCCGGATTACCGACCTTGATGGACCAGGTACCCTGCCTCTCAAGTCGAGGGGCAGGGACTTAGGATGGGGTGTAGACCGCTTCTGGTCAGCAGCAGCTGCAGCCCGGCGGACTCGCCGGGCGATACGCCGTTTGCGACGTCGTTGCGCCGACGCCGCCGGATGTGCCAATGCTGATGCGTCGATCGGCGCCGCTCCGTTCGGAGCCTGTCTTCACCGTGGCTGCCGTCGCGCCAACGATCCTGAACGTGCGCTCGTCGATGCGGGAATTGATCTCTATCGTGTCGTCATCGACGACCCCCCAGTCGGCGTACACCTCACCGTTACAGTAGACCGTGGCGGCGCCCGGTTGCGCCAGTTGCGTCACCCGGAAGCTCGTCGCCTGACCGCGCTCGGCCGCGGTTGCCGCGTACGTCGCGACATGCAGTGCGCCATCGCCCGCATCGTTCGTCGCCGCCGAGATGCCGAGTTTCGGATAGTCCACCCCGACGACGGTCGGCAGGTGAAACTGTGCATTGCGCGGACCGGTATAGACATTCGTCCACGCGCCCGGTCCACCGATCTCACTGAGGATCAGTAAACCGTTCAGCTGTCCGCGCGGGTGCGGTCCCTCGAGCCCGAAACGCCACGCGAAGCGGTCTTCGTCGTCGGCGAAAAAATCCGGACCAAACTGCGCTTCGGCGACGGCCTTGAGGCGGCGCTCCGTCGACACGTCGCCGATTTCGCGTGCAAGCATCAGGGTCATCGTGAGCCAGCGCGGATCATCGAACGCCTGCAGCAGCGATTTCGAGCTGCCGTCCCAACCGAGATCCCGGATCCCGGCCTCGTACAGTTGGGTGCCGAATTCCGGCGCCTGCGGATACAGGTAGAACAGCGGCGCCAGCATCGCATAACCACTCAGGCCCGGCGGGGGACAGTAGGCGAATTCCTCGATCGGATCGTAATAGAACGCGAAACCGCTGATGTCGCCTTTCGCGGAGCGGGTCGTGAAATGCTGTTTTGCGAAATCGATCCACTGGTCGTAGACCCAGTGCGTTTTCGCATCGAACACCTTGTCGTACAACTGCATGCTCAAGCCGGCCGCGCTGACGCAATACGGCCAGATTTTCGTGTTCTCGCAATGCGCGCCCTGCGGTCGTTCGCTCCACTGGTCCTCGAGGAATTGCGTAATGCTGTGTTGCGTCCACTCGAACAGCCGATTCCGGTAGCCGGTCATTTTGAACGGCCGTTCCCACTTGTCGTCGCCCGATACATAGGAGTACGTGCCGAGCAGCAGATTGAAGAACCCGCGGAAAAACATATTGCCGTCCGCGCCGATCGGATCGGGCTGCAATCCCCACGGCTCGATGCCGTTCGCCGTCCAGCCGGGCGGGTCGTAGCGGCCGCGTACGTGCTCGGGCAGATACACGAGCCATTCGGGCGGGTAATTGTCCTGGTGCGGATCGTGGCCAATCATCGACAGCCAGTCGACCGCGGCCCAGTACGTCGTATACCGACCCACGAGTTCATCGGCGATACGGGTATAGACTTCGCGCCATGCCGGCGTCTGGTCGACCATGAGCGGCAGAATGTAGGACGTCTCGGACAAATCGAAACGGGGCAACGCGCACATCGGCGGAGTGGACGTGCGATCCCACCACGGCAGGGGTTCGCCGTCACTGCTCCAGTCTTCCTCGGTGGTAGCCTTGTCCCAGATATGACGCAACCAGCCGCGCGCGCGCGTGCCGACACCTTCGATATTGCTCATGCGGACTTCTCCTGTACCGCCTGCGGGAGATCAACGATGTATTCGAAGCCCGGAACGCGGCCTTCCGACAACTCCCCCTTGCCAACCCGCCACATTTCCATCTTCTCGCGTTGCGTGTGCGCAGCCGTCCAGTCCGGATCGAGTTCCGCCTGCGGCGGTTCACGCGTGATCCGATCCGCGACCTTGCCGTGCAGATCCGGCACAAGATACGCATGCGGCGCGACGTGATACCGCTTGCGGCGCCACGGTACGTAGCCGAACACCATTTCGTACAGCCACAGGACATGGGCCGGCATGCCCACGAGTTCGATCTCTTTCGCACACAAACCACGAACGATGCGCAGCACCGCGTCTTCCGCGAGCAGGATCCGCGTGCCGGCCGCGGGAGAGGCGAACGTGAGGATCATGACGGCATCCGGGTCGTGGCCCGCATGCGAGGAAACGCGCCGATCCCTGAACACGTAGCTGCGGGCCGCGCCGCCCCGGGCGCCGATCGTCACGATCATGTCGCGCGCAATCTGCGCGCGTGTCCGTGCATGCACCCGGCTTGTAATCGCCAGCAACGCGCCGATACTCCACAAGACAATCCGAAAGACCATGGTTGTTGTTCCCCGGCGGCGAATGCGACAGTGCAATGGTTCCCAGTGTAACCGGGTAACGGCGACAGTGTGATCCGCGGGCGGCTGCAATCGGCAGATCGCTGCCGCCGACTGCTCCTCAGGCAGTCAGCGCCTGCTCGGCGACCGGATCACCCGCAATGCGGCTGTGCCACATTACCCGTGCCTGATCCATCGGCCACGGGGTCGCCTGGTGCATGAGCCGTCGATTGTCCCACACGACCGCATCACCGGGGCGCCAGTCGTGGTAGTACAGTCGTGGCGGCCGGCACGCGAACGCGACGAGTTCGTCGAGCAAAGTCTGCGATTCGTCCGGGTCGAGTCCGACGATGTCGTAGGCGTGGCGGCCGATGATCAGGTTTTTTCTGCCCGTTTCGGGATGCTTTTTTACCAACGGTCGCACGGATACGGGCCCGTCGTGAAATCCGTAGCCCTGGTATTCGCCTTTGGCGCTGATTCCTTTACCGCGTGCAGCGGCGGCACCGTCGTGCCCGACTTTCGCCTGACTGTAATACAGCGAATGATGCGCGCGCAGGTTTTCGATCCGCGCGCGGGTCGCTTCGTCCAGGGCGTCGTAGGCCGCGCGCATGTCGGCAAATCCGGTCGCTCCCCCGGTCGGCGGCACGATCTCGGCGGTGAACACCGCGCCTTTCGCCTGCACCGGCATGTACGTACTGTCGTGATGCCAGCCCATGTTGCCTTTCAGTACTTTCACCACGTCGTCCGTGCCGTCGTCGGGTCGCAGCGAGCCATCGTCGAGCACGTTGCTCAAGGCGGCGATTTCGAACTCGAGCGGGCCGAAGCGGCGCGCGAATTTCACCTGCTGCGGCCGGGTCATGAATTGATCGGAGAACACGAGCAGGGCGTATTCGAGCCACGCCGCGTACAGCTCGCGGAACGTGGGTTCATCGATACGCGCGAGCTGCACCCCCGTGACGCGGGCGCCAAACGTTGCCTCGAGTGGTTCGAATCGGAGCGTGGTCGCCGGCATCGGCATTCTCCCTGCGATCGATCGCAGGGATTACGCTAGCCCCACTGCGCGCGGCGATCAAGCGCGGGCAGGTGCACGGGAGCCGCCGCGATGTGATCCGGGGGTGGATCAGTCGTCGTGGCCGAGACGGCCGTGGCCGATCACGGCCTGGATCCAGTAATGCATGCCAACCGTCGGGAACGCGGCCGCGAGTTGTCCGAGCAAACTGTCCGCTTCCGCCCGGGTCGCGCACTGGATCTGCAACTGTACGCGCCGCGTGTGGCCAACGATCTTTTCCGTCGTGCTCATGCGGTCGGGGTCTTCACCATGGCCGTAGGCGGGAACACAGGTAAAGCCTCTGCCCGGCACATTCGTCAATAACCAGTCCACGATAATATCCTCGACCGCCGGCGCGATGACGATGCAGATCAGGCAGGAATCACTCATTGTTCGCTCACTCCACTGAAACGTCGGTAAAGTATCGGTAACAGCAACAGGGTCAGTATCGTCGAACTGAACAGACCGCCGATGACGACGATAGCCAGTGGCCGCTGGATTTCGGATCCCGGGCCGCTCGCGAACAGCAGGGGCACGAGCCCGAGCGCGGCGATACTCGCGGTCATGAGAACGGGGCGCAGCCGGCGCAAGGATCCTTCGCGGATCACCTCGGTCAGCGGCATGCCGGTGGCGCGCAGCTGGTTGAAATGGCTCAGCATCACGAGCCCGTTCAGGACCGCGATTCCGAGCAGGGCGATGAAGCCGACGGAAGCCGGCACGCTCAGATACTCCTGCGCCACATACAGCGCGAACACGCCGCCGATCATCGCGAACGGGATATTCGTCAGCACGAGCAAGGCGTAACGCACGCGCCCGAATGTCGAGAACAGGATCAGAAACACGAGCCCGATCGCGAGCGGTACGACCACGAGCAGGCGCGCGGCGGCGCGTTGCTGGTTCTCGTATTCTCCGCCGAACTGCACGAAGTAGCCCTCCGGCAGCGCGACGCTTTCGGCTATCGTGGCGCGGGCTTCGTCGACGAAGCCGACGAGATCGCGCCCGCGTACGTTCGCCCGCACAACGGTAAAGCGGCTGCCCTGTTCGCGTTCTACCTTGACCAGGCCCGCGGTATGCTCGATCCGCGCAACGGCGGACAACTGTACGCGATGGCCGTCCGGTAACGTGATCACCATTTCGCCCAGCGCGCGTGAATCGGCGCCGTCGCCGCGTACGAGCAACGGGGTGCGTTCCACCCCTTCGCGCACGATACCGGCACGTCGCCCTTCTATCTGCGTGCGCAGCAGCCCCGCGAGCGTTTCCACATCGAGTCCGAGGCGGCCCGCCTGCTCCCGGTCGATAAGCAACTGCAGATACTGCACGCCCTCGTTCTGCGCCGTGTAGACGTCTTCGGCACCGTCGATGCCGGTCAGCGCAGCGGCGATTTTCCCGGCATTTTCATTCAATGCGTCGAGGTCGTCGCCGAACAGCTTCACCGCGACATCACCGCGCACCCCGGTGAGCATTTCCGATACGCGCATTTCGATCGGCTGGGTGAAGCCATAGGCAAGACCGGGAAAGCCGTCCATCACGGCGCGCATTTTCGCGATCAGTTCGTCCTTGCTCGCGACGGTCCATTGCTCACGCGGCTCGAGCACGAGAAAACTGTCGGTTTCGTTCAGACCCATCGGGTCGAGTCCGATTTCATCCGAGCCGGCCCGCGCGACGATTCGCTTGATCTCCGGTACCTCGGCGAGCAGGGCGCGCTGAACCTGTTGATCGATCGCGATGGATTGTTCGAGCGAGACGGACGGAATTTTCTCGAGCTGAATGATGATGTCGCCTTCGTCCATCGTCGGCATGAACGACTTGCCGATCTGCCCGAACAACAGTCCGCTCGCGATCAGCGCCGTCACGGCGAGGCCGATCACGATGCGGGGGCGGGCGAGGCACGCGTCGAGCAAGGGGACATAGCCGCGTTCGAGCTGGCGCACGACCCACGGTTGATGATGGTCGGCACCGCGCAGCGTCCACGACGCCACGACCGGGATCAGCGTAAACGACAGCAGCAGCGACGCACCGAGCGCGAACACGATCGTCTTCGCCACCGGCGCGAACAGCAGGCCTTCGAGTCCCTGCAAGGTGAGCAGGGGAAGAAATACGACCATGATAATCAGCACGCCGGAAAACAGCGGGGTCGCGACTTCGCGCGCCGCGCGATAAACGATATGCAGGTTCGGTCGCGTTTCAGCGAGTTGTTCATTACCAAGCCGCGACACGATGTTCTCGACCATGACGACGGCGGTGTCGACGAGGATTCCGATCGCGATCGCAAGCCCGCCGAGGCTCATCAGGTTTGCCGACAGACCGCTCAGGCGCATGAACTCGAACGTCGCGAGTACCGACAGCGGCAGGATTAGCGCAACGGTCAGCGCGGGTCGCAGATTACCGAGAAACACGATCAGAAGTATGAGTACGAGCACGGTCGCTTCGGTGAGCGCGCGGCTCACGGTGGCGACGGCACGGTCGACGAGATCGCCGCGGTCGTAGAACACGTTGATCCGGACATCAGCGGGCAAGGCCTGTTCCAGTTCCGCGAGTTTCGCCCGCACCCCGGCAACGACCTGGCGCGCATTCGCACCGCGCAGGCCGAGCACGAGCCCCTCGACGGCTTCGCGCACGCCATCCTCGCTGACGGCGCCGTAACGGGTGAGCGAACCGATGCGAACATCGGCGACGTCGCCGACCGTAACCGGCCGTAACGCCGACGGCGCGACGACAACCCGCGCGAGTTGCTCCGTCGTCGTGATCTGGCCTTCGGAGCGGACAAGCAGCGATTCCTCGCCCTGGGTGAGTCGACCGGCACCGTCGTTGCGGTTGTTACGCTCGATCGCCGCGATCAACGTCGCCGTCGTAATGCCGCGCGCGGCGAGTCGCACGGGATCCGGAATCACCTCGAAAATGCGCACGTAACCGCCGAGCGCATTCACGTCCGCTACCCCCGTAACCCCGCGCAGCGCCGGGCGGATAACCCAGTCGAGCAGACGCCGGCGTTCCTGCAGCGACACGGTTTCGCTGTCGAGCGTGAACATGAACATCTCGCCGAGCGGGGTTGTCATCGGTGCCATGCCGCCCTCGATATCGGCGGGCAGATCCGGCCATACGTTGCCGAGACGTTCGGCGACCTGTTGCCGCGCCCAGTAGATATCGGTGCCCATGGCGAAATCGAGCGTGATATCCGTGAGCGCGTATTTCGTCACGGAGCGCAGCATCGTTTGCTTCGGCAGGCCGAGGACTTCGAGTTCGATCGGCACCGTGATCCGCTGTTCGACTTCCGCCGGGGTCATGCCCGGGGCCTTGACGATGATTTTCACCTGCGTCGGCGAGACGTCCGGAAACGCGTCGATCGGTACGCTGAGAAACGCCCGGTAACCGAGCGCGACGATACCGCACCCGAGCAGCAGCACGAGCACGCGCTGGCCGAGCGCGAACCGGATGATCGCGGCGAGCATCAGGGCTGTTCCTGCAGCGACAACCACAGCGCTTTCAGCGCCGCGGTTCCGGCGGATACGATGTGCTCGTCCCCGTTCAGGCCGTCGCCGATGCGCACCCGTTCGCTCGTGCGGCTGCTAACCGTGACCGGGCGCGCGAGCAAACCGGCATCCGTGCGTACAAAGACGTAATCCTGGCCGGCGTGACGGAATGGCGCCTTCGGCGGCACTTCGAACGTGCGACCGTCACTGCCCTGCCAGCGTGCCATGACGAACTGGCCCGGCCGTAGCGCCGCCGGTGCGGTCGCGAACTCCGCGCGTATCAGGATCGTGTTGTCCATCGTATCGACGTCGTAACCGATGTGGCTGATCGTCGCCGCGCCCGGTGCGCCGTCCACGAACAACTGTTGCGTATTACTGAATTCGACGGCGCGCTCGGCCGGGGCCCGTACTTCGAGCCACAGCCGGTCCGCGCGGGCAAGGCGGTAGATCAGGGTCATCGCGTCGACGCGTTGCCCGACTTCGGCGAATTTTTCGAGGACGTAACCGTCGTGCGGCGCGAGCAGATCGAGGGAATCATGCAATTGTCCGCTGCGCGCGAGAACATCGAGTTGCGTGTCCGTCATGCCGAGCGCCTGCAGCCGGGCGCGACTCGCCGCGGTGTTCACGCGGGCTTCGCGTAGGGCTGCCGAGGTCTCCTCGAGCCGCCGTTCGGCGATCGCCCCGACCGCGGCGAGTGCCTCGTCGCGCGCATGTGCCGAGCGCTGCAGCGCGAGGGCCGCGTGGTGTCGGAGAAATTCCCCCTGCGCCGTAATCAGATCCGGGCTGCGCAGTCGCACGAGCGGCTCCCCGGCCGTAACGGACTCGCCGCTCGCCTTCCACAGGCGTTCGATTTCCGCCGCGAATGCCGCGCTCACCGCACTCATCGCCATCGGTGGCACGGTGACCCGCGCCGGAAGCGCGAGGTCCGCGTCGCCGCCGGCCGGCACCGGTTGCGCGAATTCGATGCCGAGACGTTCGGTTTCCGCGGCGCTCAGCACGAGTGCCGGTTGCGCGTTCACGTGTCCCGCGAGCAACAGGATGCCAAACACGAGACACGCTGCTTGAAAGTGGATATTCATCGGGATGGGGTCTCCGTGTCACCACCGGGAATCAACCCGATGGCCTGGTTATAACGAGCGATGGCTTGACCGACCTGGTCCTTCGCGACGACGGCGGCGCGCCGTGCCGCGCCCGCTTCGAGCCGTATGCGCAGAAATTCAGTCAGCGAGGTTTCTCCCGCCGCGAACGCGCGTTCGGCGATCGTTTCGCGTTCCGTTGCGAGTGCCACCCACGCGTCGATGTTCTCGCGTCGCGCCCGCGTCGCGAGCAAGTCGTGCTCCGCTTCATGCAGCGCAAGTTCGAGTTCACGGCTCATATTCCGTCGCGCGATCAGCGCTTCGGTGACTTCACGCTCGGCGGTGGCGGTATCGAGTGCGCTGTGAGGCCCGGAACCGAACGGCAGGTTCAGCTCGAACCCGAGCGAATCCGCGAAAGGGTCGCTCGACGCGCCGCGCTCCCAGCGCGGACCGATCGCGAGTTGTGGCGCCGTGCGACCCGTGTACCGTTGTACGGCAACGTTCTCGCGCGCACGTGTCAGGTGCATGTCGGCGGCGAGCAGCAGGGGATGTTGTTCGATCCCGGCATCCGTCGGCTCCGTTTCGTCGATCGATGCCGGCACTTCGTCCAGGCCCGTGAGCGCCGTGTAACGCCGTTCGATGTCGAGCAGGCGTACGCGCGCGGCCGCGAGGTCACGCGCGCGCGCGAGGCGTTCGGAATCCGCGAGCAAGCTGTCGCTGCGGGCCAGGTCCCCGGCGGTGTAACGCGCGGCGACATTGCGGGCGACGTCTTCGGCGAGCGTGAGCGCAATGCGCGCTGCGTCACGTTCGTCCAGCGCGGTTCGATACTCCCACAGTACTTCACGTGCGGCGCCGGCAATCCGCCAGCGGCCAGCCGCCGAGTCAGACGTGGCCAGGGTCGCGGCGACGTCGGCGACGCGATGCTGGGCCGCGCGCAGACCCGGCCATTTCAGCGCCATCATCAGCCGCGTTTCGATTTCGTGCAGGCCGCGGTCCTCGCCCGGCGCGTCGCCGTTATAGCGGACGGACAGGCTTGGCGGCGCGTTCAGCGCGAGACTTGCCTCGCGCGCCATCGCGTCGGCCTCGGCGAGTTTCGCCGTGAGCAGTTCCGGTGTGCCGGCGCGCACCGTAGCCTCGCGCACGACGTCGCTCAGGGTCAGATTATCGGATACGACGAGCGGGTGATCGGGGTGATCGCTGTCGAACGCATTCGCGCCAAAGGTGGCGAACAACGCCACGAGCGCAACGTGGATTCCACGCACAGGGATTCTCCATGCCAGACTGATTAACGCATGGCTTCCTTGCGGAAGCCGGGTCGTGAAGCGGGATCAGGCGGTCGGAGGGCCGCGCCGGTGCGGCAGGAAACAGGCTTCCTGGTGGTGGTTTCGAAGCGAGGCGTCGATTGTCGGCGCCGGGACCCGGGTGCGCAGCGGCAGTGCGATGTCGTTGAAGTTCGAACTCAGCGCCAGAGCAGGGGTCGCGTCCGCGTCACCGGCCTGGGGCGAGGCGATCCTGCAGGCCCGTGAGACGAGCGACAGCGCGACACCGACGATACGTCCCTCGATCGACTCGATGTCCGCGCCGGCAGCCGCGGCGTGTCCGTGCTCGAGGGGATTGTGCAGATGTGCGCCATCGCCGTAATGCTCGCCGCCAACGTGAGCGTGCAACGCAGGCGCAATCGCCTGCGAGAATGTCAGCAGCAATACGAGTAAAAAACGCACGCCGGGACAATAACGCCGTCGTCGCCGCTGCGCCATGGTCCGTTGTCCTCGGCGTGCCGTTTACTGCTCGCTGCTTGATCCCGATCAAACGATCGTCCGTTTGTGTGCGCGTCAGGCAGGCGGGTAACTTACCCGGCGTCGCCAGTTCCGTCGCGGTCCCCGCCCGGCACGGAATCGGGCCACGCAATATGCAGGTCGCGTTGCGGAAACGGGATCGTGATACCGGCTTGCGGCAGCGCGCGTTCGACTTCCGTGAGAATGTCGTCGGTCACGGGTAAACGATCCATGAGCTCGTTGACGTAAATCCTGAGCTCGAAGTTCAGTGAACTGTCCCCGAGTTCGCGGAAGAAAATCTGCGGCGCCGGGGTCTCGAGTACCTTCTCATGTCGCTCGGCGATGCCCAGGATGATTTCGCGCGCCGCGCTCGTGTCGTCACCGTAGGAAATCCCGATCGGGATAACGACACGCGTCACGGCATCGGTCAGGGTCCAGTTGACGACGCGACTCGTGAGAAATGTCTTGTTCGGAACGATCACTTCCTTGCGGTCGAAATCCGTCAGCGTCGTTGCGCGGATCCGGATCCGCTCGACCGTCCCCGTGACATCGTCGACGGTGACGAGGTCGCCAACCCGGATCGGCCGTTCGAACAGGATGATGATCCCGGAAACAAAATTCGCGAAGATTTCCTGCAGGCCGAAACCAAGACCGACACCGAGCGCGGCCACGAGCCACTGCACCTGCGACCACGCGAAACCGAGTCGCGAGAAAACGACCCCGACACCGATCCCGACAATCAGGTACTGCAGCAGCGTGCGAATCGCATACCGGCTGCCGGGGTCGAGCGACAGCCGCTGCAGGATGCCGATTTGCAGCACCGTCGGGATGTCGCGGGCGCCCAGCGCGAACAACAGGGTCAGGCCGATCGCGACGAGCACGTCCTGCAGGGATACCGCGAGCATCGCGGCGCCCGCCGTCGTCGCCCCGGTGTAGTGCCACAGCTCGATGTTGCCAAGCGCGTCGAGTGCCGGCAGGACATCGCGCCACAGCAGCCAGAAGGCGACGAGCGACAGTACCGCGACGAATACGCGCACGAGCTGCCGTGAATTCGCATCGACCTCCATCAGATCGATTTCCCGCTCCGCGCCGGCTTCTTTGTCGCCGGCTGCTTTCGCTGCGGCCTGGTTCTCGAGCGCGATTTTCAGGCGCAAGCGCCGGCGCACGACCGCGACCCAGCGCACCGCGAGATCGAACACGATGCGCGCGCCGAACGCGACGCCGAACGACGCGAGATAGCGCACGAACAGGATGTTCGCGGCGTACTGATAGCCCGCGGTTGCCGCTATCGCGAGCGCCGCCGGCAACGCTACGAGCACCCAGTACCAGACGTAGCGAAGGCTGTCGCCGATCCCTTCCGCGTGGCTGCTCAGATAATTCGCCGGTACGCCATCGCGCGGGTTGAACACAATTTTCACGAGCAGCGCGGTGGCGGCCGTTACAACGATGAGCAACATCCGGCCGAGGCTTTCGAGGTGGTCCGTATCCGGCTGGTGATCGAACACGACGTAGACGAAATAGAGCGCCGGAATCATCGTCAGGGCGATCCGCAGGTAGTGGTGAAGCAGCGCGCGCGGGTGTTCGCCCCAGTTGAAATGCATCGCCGCGATGCCGCCGCGCCGGGTGAGCCGGCAGAGGAAGTAAATGACGAAAACGAACGGCGCGGTTGCTTTCAGGGCGGTGCCCACGGCGACCACGAAATCGGTAGCCGCGACGTGAACTTCCAGGCGCCAGCCGATCCCGAGCAACACGGCCGGCACGACGGCGGCCCGCAGCGCTTCGATGGAGACGGCTTTGAGCGTATGGCGGAAACGGTCGGTTCGCGGGCGCCGCACGCGCATGCCGAGTTCGTCGACGAGCGTCTGCAGGCGCCCGCGCAGACCGCCATACACGCCGAGCGCAATGATCAGCAGGCAATACGGCACGAGGTGCTCGACCACGTCGATGACCAGCGCGTCGACGATTTCACGCCAGTTCGTCGCATCGACGAGCCAGACGGCGGCACTCCAGGCGCGTTCGGCGGTCCCGGTATTCAGGGGGCCGGCGCTCGGCAGCCATAACAAACGCTCGTCGAGAAAGGCCTGGTAGGATTTCAGCACGTCGACCATACGATCCTGGCTGAAGTTGAACTTGCTCAGCACCACGAGGTATTCGCCGTAGGCCGCCGCGAGTTTTGTCAGCAGTGCGCGCCGGGTGTCGACGATTTCCTGTGCCTTCAGCGTCGACTCGGGGGTGTCTTCGGCGCCGCGCGCCAGCAGATCGGCACGCAGTTGCGCGAGTATTTCAGCCGCGTCGATGCGGAGTTTGTCCGCGATTTCGAGCTGGCGAAAACTGATCGTATTGATCTCTTCGGCGCGTGCGCGCAGACGCCGCTCGATCACCCGGTAATTCGGCAGTCGCTGGCGTTCTTCGCGCAGCAGCAATGCGAGCGCGGGGTTCGTGCCGGCGATATCGGTGCGTTCGCGCGTCGAGGCAAAGCGATCCTCGATCCCGGCGAGTTGTTTTTCGGCCGCCACCTGCCGTTCGCCGTGCGTTTGCGTCCGTTCGATCATCGAGACGAGTTCCGCGGCGAGGTCGGCGTTGTGGCGCATCTCGTCGGCGAACGGCGCGGTGGCGTGTTTCATCGCCTTGCGTATTTCAGCGAGATCGCGCCGGCCGCTCTGAGCCTGTTTGCGGTTGACCTCGTCGACGAGCGCATGCGCCGCTTCGAGCGTCGTGGCCGCCAGCGCCTGCTCGGCTTCGGCGAGCGCGACTTCCTTTTCCAGCACCCGGCTCCGCTGCTCCAGCGTGGACAGTTCGGTGCGCAGGCTCGCGAGTTGCGCCTGCGCCGCTTTCAGTTGCGCCAGCTGCAGAATTCTCGCCGCCGCGTATGCCGGGGTGCTCGTGGTCGCCGGATCATCACTCGCGAGAGCGGAATCGAGTGCGGCAATTTCACGTTCGACCGCGGTGATATCGTCCCTGATCCGCACCGGCGCGGAACGCATCGAAAGCGCGCGTTGCTCGAGTTCGGCGACGGCGCTGCGGCGGATTTTGAATTCAATCTGGGCATCGACGAGGGTCTGGGCCGCGCCGACCTCGCGGGCCGCGAGTTTGCGGCTGATCGCCGTCGCATCGTTTTCACGCGCAAGGCGTGCGATGGCCGTGTCGAGCTCGCGAACGCGCCGGTCCGCGCCGCCCGCGGCGGCCGTGAATGCCGCCGTGTTCGCCGCCGCGATCTCCGCGCGTGCGAGTGCTTCGCGTGCGCGCAGGTAATGTTTGCTCATGACCTCGCGCAGGTCATCGGGTATCGCGTCGTTCAATTCGAGCGCGGTCATGCGTTCGTCGACGACATCGACCGTGATCGTATCCGCGCGCAGGGGTTCGGCCGCGTGCACCGCGATTGTCGTGCACACCGACAGCAGCGCGAACATGAGGCTCGCCAATACCCCGCGTACGCCGGGACGTGCAGGCTTTCGTTTTTCGCGCGTCGTCATGTGAGGTGCTTCATCCGCAGTTGTAAGCGTCGGCGCCGAAGCCGGCGGTTGCGACCACCCGCGCACGAAGCCCCCCACGGCGCTACGCCGTACGTGATGGCCTGGCGAGCGTCCGGTTCAGGCAGCCGTTCGCTTGCGCGCGCTGCCTTCCGGGATCGGCGTGCCGGCGAACGTGATCCCCGCATAGCCCTCGTCGCGCACCCCGGTGATCCGTTTCACGTACTTCGGGGTGCCGCCGTTGTAGACGAAATACCGCACTTTACCGTGCTCGTGGCCGGGCACGTTCGAGTTGTAGCCGGTAAACCAGGATTTCGCCTTGCGCATGAGCATCGTCGAGTACATTTTCGTCACGTGCTCCGTCCAGCGCTGTTCCGCCTCGGCGGTTGGCTCGAAGCGGGTCGCGCCCTCGGCGCGGACATGCTGCAGAAACTCCGTGCACCAGTTCACCCCGGTTTCGATCCCGCGCGGATAATTCGTCGACGCCGAGCCGCTTTGCGGACCCGCCGGCATGAGCATGTTCGGGAAGCCGTGGACAAACATGCCGAGGAACGTCGCCGGACCGTCGTGCCATTGCTCACGCAGGGTGCGGCCGTCGGTGCCGTGGATCCCGATGCGGTCGTAGGCGCCCGTGATCGCATCGAAGCCCGTGGCGTAGACGATCACATCGAAGTCGAAATCCTCAGCCGAGGTGCTGAGACCCGTTTCCGTAATGCGCGTTATCGGGGTTTCACTGATATCGACGAGGTGGACGTTGTCGCGGTTGTAGGCTTCGTAGTAATGCGTTTCCAGCGGCACGCGCTGGACGCCGAAACCGTGGTCTTTCGGGATCAGTTTCTCCGCCACCTGCGGGTCTTTTACCCGCTCGCGGATCCGCCCGGCGATATACTCGGAGATCTCCGCGTTCGCCGCCTCGTCGGTGAAGATTTCGGCGAAATTCTGTAACCAGATCCCGAAACCCGGTTCGTCGTAAAGCCGGTCCCACAGCGCTACGCGCTCCTCGCGCGGGACGTCGTAGAAACCACGCCGGTCGGGTTCGTGTTCGAAACCGCCCGGGGTGCGTGCGCACGTCGCGAAGATGTCGTCGTAGCGCGCACGGATCGCGGCCATTTCCGCGTCTGAAATCGTCGAATTGTTCAACGGCGCGGCCCAGTTCGGGCGTCGCTGAAACACGGTGAGGTCGCCGACCTTGTCGGCGATTTCCGCGATGATCTGGATCGCCGTGGCGCCGGTGCCGATGATGGCGACTTTCTTCGCGGACAGGTCGAGCGGCTCGTGCGGCCAGTGATAGGTGTGAAACGATCGGCCCTTGAATGATTCCATGCCGTCGAAGCGCGGCGGGGTCGGTGCGGAGAGCAGGCCGAGTGCCATGATCACGAAGCGGCAGCGCAGTTCGCGGCCGTCGTCGAGCACGAGCCGCCAGCTGTGCGTGTTGTCGTCGTAATGCATCGCCTGCACCCGGCAATTGAACTGCATGTGGCGGCGTAAATCGAACTTGTCGGCGACGAAATTCAGGTAGCGTAGATTTTCCGGTTGACTCGAGAAGCGTTCCTTCCAGTGCCATTCGTCGAGCAATTCGCGCGAAAACGAATACCCGTAGGTATAACTTTCCGAATCGAAACGCGCGCCCGGGTAGCGATTGTGATACCACGTACCGCCGAGATCCGCTGCCGATTCGAGTACGGTGGCGTTCACGCCGAGGTCGGTGAGCCGCTTGATCTGATAAATGCCGGCGACCCCCGCGCCAATCACGATCACTTCGTAGTCGAGTTCGTCACGCGTAGCCACATAATTCTCCTGTCGGTAGTTTGTCCGGTCGATTATACCGTCGGCCGCAAGCGTCCTCGCGCCGTGCCGCCTACTCGCGCGGAGTAAGCCGGAACAGGTAGACCTCGGCGACGTTTTCGTTGCGCGGGCGGCGATCGTATTTTTTCTCGTACGCGTCACTGAAGCGGGCGAATTCCTCCGCGTCCCGCACGCGCGTGGCACGCAGCGAAAAAATCTGCTCGCCGACCTGCACGCGCACATTCGGCTCTGCTTCGATATGTTCGACCCAGGTCGCGCGGTTCGCGCCGGCGTGGACGTAGATCGCCGCATCCACCCGCGTGAGCCAGATATTCACGGAATAGGGATCAGCCGGCCGTGTTTCCAGCTGAATCGTGGCGATCGCATCGGTAAACGCCCAGCTGTCCGGCGGTTCGCTTGCGGATCCGGACAGTTCACCGCCCGGAAAAATCAGGAACGGTCCAAAGCCGGCGAGCAGCAGCGGCGCGAGCAGTGCGAGCATCAGCCGGGCGGTCATCGCGCGCCGACCTGCTCGTCGAGCCACGCGTCGAGCAGCTCATTCGTCGCCTGCGGATGTGATTCCATGAACCAGTGCGACGCCGCTTCGAGACAATGTGTACGACCACCACTCGCGGCGACCATGTCGAGCCATTGCGGGGTGTGAAACATGAGCGGCTTGTTGCCGCCGTACATATACATCACGGGGCAACGCGGGGTGTAGTCGCCGAGCAGACGCTTGCGCGCCCACGGCAACAGGGTCGCGCGCCAGAAGTAGAAATACGGATAATTGCAGCGCGAGCGCAACGTCGAAGCCTGGCGCTCCGGCACATGCAGGGCGCGCGCGAAGCCGCGGGTCAAGGCGGTACCGAGCGGCGGCACGAGCCCGCCGATCAGCCACAAGGCGATGAGCGTCCACTGGTAGCCGACGAACATCGCGGCCGATTTCAACGAAGACGGTTCGAAATGTCCGCCGACATCCATCGCCACCATCGAACGCACGTTCTCCGGGTGGCGCTGTTCGTACAGATAGCCGATGTAGGCGCCCCAGTCGTGCGTGACGAGGATCACGGGCTCGCTGCTGGCGGCGGAAATCGTCGCATGCAGACGACTGACGATATCGGGGAAATCGAGGCCGCCGGCTTCGTGCGGGGTATCGCCGAAGTTCGGCAGGGTCGGAACGACACAGCGATAGCGTCCCGACAGCGCGGCGACCTGGTGGCGCCACATCGTCGCCTCGTCCGGCCAGCCGTGCACGAAAACGAGGGTCGGCGCGTCTTCAGGGCCGGTGATTTCGGTGCTCAATTCATGCGCAGCAGTTGGGTTCATCGCGGACTCCTGTTGCCGATCACACCATCGCGGTGCGGGCAAGCTTAGCAAGATCGCACGACGCCGCGATCGATTTGCACAATAATCGACGCCAAAGACAACACGAAAAGGAGCGCGAAAGTGGAATTCAACGACAAGCGGGCGGTGATCCTCGGCGGGACGTCCGGGATCGGGCTTGCAACCGCACTGCGCCTGCAACGTCACGGGGCACATGTCGTCGTTGCCGGTCGCAGCGAAGACAAACTCGCCGCGGCCCGCGACCGCGGGCTCGAGGCGCACCGCCTCGACGTGCTCGACCGCGCGGCCATGGCGAACCTGTTCGCCACGCTCGGCACCATCGATATGCTCGTCGCCGCGGCGACCGGCGGCGGACGCGCGCTCGGACCGTTCCTGTCGATGGATCTCGACGCCTACCAAGGCTCGTTCAGGAAACTGTGGGGTTATACGAATGCGGTACAAATCGGCGCGCCGCACGTCGCCGACGACGGTGCCATCGTGCTGATCAGCGGCGCCCCGGCGCGGCGCCCGCGACCCGGGCAGGCCGCGCTCGCGAGCGTCGGCGGTGCGGTCGAAGCGTTCGTACGCGCGGTCGCGCCGGAACTCGCGCCGAAACGGATCAACGTCGTCTCCCCCGGGGTGATCGATACACCGCTCATTGCCGGCAGCGGCGATGAACGCCATGAGCGTCTGGCCAAAGCAACCGCGAACAATCCGATCCCGCGCGTCGGTACCGCCGCTGAAGCGGCCGACGCGGTTGTCTTCGCGCTCGGCAACACGTTCGTCACTGGCACGACGATCGATGTCGATGGCGGCTGGCTACTGGTCTGAACGAAAAGTGAGCGCTTGCTGTTAAATGCTTTCCCATGGCCCCGGCCGCGGCGGCGACGGCCGTCCGGCTGCCGTGACAGGCGCACCGTCGCGGCGTACAGTGGTCTGACAAATTACGACACTGCACCGCCGCTTTGCCAAGTCGCCGCGAAACACAAGCTACCCTCGCTTCACCCCCGGCATTCGTGTTCGGCGGCGACCTCTCGACCCCGGTGCGTCTCGCCTATGGCCTCGTCCCGCTGGTGCAACTGCTTGAAGCGCGCGGGCATGCGGCCCGACCCTTGCTCGCCGAGGCGGAGATTCCCCGCTTCGCGCTCGAGGAGCCGAGTTACCGCATCTCGCTGCAACAGGAACTCACGTTCACCCGCTGCGCGCTTGCGCGCCTTGGCGGTGATGTCGCGCTCGAGGTTGGTCGCCGGTTTCACCTGTCGATGTTCGGTGTCCTCGGACTTGCCGCCAGTTGCGCCCCGACGTTGCACGAATCGTTCCGTTTGCTGCTCGCCTACCCGGCGCTGGTCTGGGGCCTGATCGAAATCACCGTCTGGCGTGACGACGCCGGCGAAACTGTCGTGTTCGTCCCGGGCACCGTTGTCGGCGACCTCGGTGATTACTTCGTCGCGCGCGACATGGCCGCGCTCGTGACGCTGTTCAGCAATACGCTGGGGCAGGCAACGGTGCCGACGGCGTTGCGGCTACGGCGCCCCGCACCGGCGAATGCGCAGGCTTATAACGCGTTTTTCGGCTGCGAGGTGGCGTTCGGCGCGACCGAGAATTCCCTCTACCTGACCCACGCACTGTGGCAGCGGGTGCCGCCGCAGGCGAACGAAATGTCGCGGCGCTTTTTCGAAAACCAGTGTCGTGATCTGAGCGAACAAATGCGCGCCCCGTTCCGCTTTGCCGACATCGTGCGCGGCCGCCTGCGCCACGCCGTGCCGATCCCCGGTCTGCCCGTGCTCGCCGATGACCTGCATCTGACCCCGCGGACCCTGCAGCGCCGTCTCGCCGCCGAAGGCGAGAATTTCGGGGCGATTCTGCGCGAGGTACGCGCCGCGAAAGCGCTGGAATTACTCGAGCGGCCCGGCATCGCGATCGCGGACGTCTCGTTTCGCCTCGGCTTTCGCGACCCCGACGCGTTCTCGCGCGCGTTCCGCTCGTGGACCGGGGTCGCGCCGACCGAGTATCGCCGCGCCCGGCAATCCTGAGCAGCGCCGCGCGCGTGCCGGCGCGGATTTCCCGCGCATCCCCGAGCTTCTGTCGCAAAATATCGGGTGTTTATCGTGATCTGCCGTTCTCGTTGCAGCGCGATAGCGTCGAAGATCGGAGACGCTTGCCCGGGCCTCGTTGTCCGCGATGTTCGCGATGAAGCAGGAGGTTTCCGATGAAGTTCCTGATTTTTCCTCTATCCGGCGATCGAAGCGTACGCCGGGTAGCAGCTTCGCCCGTGATACGAAACGCGGACGCGAGCGGCCGACGATAACGCGATGCAGCTCAGCACCGGGTTCGTGCGCGGGTTGCTCAGCGTCATGAGGCGGCAATGCCACGCAACGGTTCAACGCCCGTCGTGCCGCGACCGCGCAACGTCCGGAATCCGGCGCGAGTCACGCTCGCGGCCGGCGTAACAGGAGAGAGCAGGATATGGCGAACACACAAGGCAATGACGTGATGGCGCTTGATGCGCTGATCATAGGCGCCGGGGTCAGCGGGATTTACCAGCTGTATCGTCTGCGCAAGCTCGGCCTCGCGGCGCGTGCGTTTGAAGCCGGCGGCGGGGTTGGTGGCACGTGGTACTGGAATCGTTATCCCGGCGCGCGTTTCGACTCGGAGTCCTACAGTTACGCGTACAGCTTTTCCGACGAACTGCTCAAAGAGTGGAACTGGAAGGAACATTACTCCGCGCAACCGGAAAACGAGCAGTACCTGAATTTCGTCGTCGACAAGTTCGACCTGCGCCCGCATATCGAACTGAATGCGCGGATCAAGTCGGCAGTCTATGACACGGTCACGAGCCGCTGGAACGTCGAAACGGAAAGCGGGCTCAGCGCGACTACGCAGTTTCTGATCTCCGCCGTCGGCATCCTGTCGGCGACGAACATGCCGAACATCCCCGGCATCGAGACGTTCGCGGGCGAATCGTTCCACACCTCGCGCTGGCCGCACGAGCCGGTGGACTTCAGCGGCAAGCGGGTCGGCGTGATCGGCACCGGCGCGACGGCCGTGCAGTTGATCCCGCGAATCGCGCCCGAAGTCGGTCACCTCACGGTGTTTCAGCGCACGCCGAACTACTGCTGCCCGCTGCGCAATTCCGCGATCGGTGATTCCGAACAGGAGCAGATCAAGGCTTCATACCCGGAAATCTTCGAACGCTGCAACAAAACATTCGCGAGTTTCATGCAGGATTTTGATCCGCGCAAAACGTTCGATGTGTCGCCCGGGGAACGCCTGAAATTTTACGAAGAAATCTGGTCGGGGCCGGGATTCACAAAATGGTTCGGGTGTTTTCACGACATCATGACGGACGACGCCGCGAACGAGGAATACGCGGAATTCGTGCGCGCAAAAATCCGCGAGCGCGTCGACGATCCGGTCGTGGCGGAGAAACTCGTGCCGAAAGATCACCCGTTCGGCGCGAAGCGGATCCCGCTCGAAACCGGTTACTACGAAGTTTATAACCGCGACAATGTCGAACTCGTCGATGTGAAAGCGGCGCCGATTGAAACGATTACGCCGCGCGGCGTGAAAACCGCGGATGGGGAATACGAACTCGATGTGATCATCTACGCGACGGGATTCGATGCCATTACCGGTGAACTCACCCGCATGGATCTGCGCGGCGAAGACGGCCGAACGATCAGGGAAGTGTGGGCGGATGGTCCGCGCACCTACCTGACGCTGCAAACGGCGGGCTTTCCGAATCTGTTCATCGTGAACGGCGCGGTATTCTGTAATTTCACCCGCTGCGCCGAAGTGGTTGCCGAATGGGTGAGCGATTGTATCGCTTACATGCGTGAACACGGCTACGAGCGCATCACGACTACCCCTGAAGCGGAGGAGACGTGGACCGAGCACGCGAACTCGCTGACCGAAGGTATGCTGTTCACGAAGACGAAGTCATGGTTTATGGGGACGTATATCCCGGGCAAGAAAAAGCAGTTCCTGTTCTATGCCGCCGGGGCACCGGCGTTCCGCGAACAGTGCGCGGAGGTGGCGGCGAACGGCTACAAGGGCTTCGAGTTCAGCTGAACTTGCGCGCCCTGGAGGCTAAACTGATTACTTTGTAGTGGCGCGAAATCCCATGTCAATCCTGATCGATTACCCCGAGCCGCAGATCGCCGTACTGACGATCGACAACCCGGCGAAACGCAATGCGATGAGCCGCGAAATGATGGCGCAGCTCGCCGGCCATTGGGACGAGCTGGAACGCTCCGATTGTCGCGCGATCGTACTCACCGGCAGCGGCGAGAAAGCGTTCAACGCCGGCGCCGATGTCAGTGGCGATTTGAGCGCGAGCGAGGACATGGCGCGCATGATCAACCGCGCCTTGCTGAAAACCTCGGCATACCCGAAACCGATCATCGCCGCGGTGAACGGCGTGTGCGCCGGCGGCGGGGTGGAGCTGATGCTGTCGAGCGACATCCGGGTCGCGGCGCCGCATGCGCGCTTCGGGCTGCCGGAGGTGAAGTGGGCGATCTACCCGTTTGGTGGCGCGACGGCGAAACTCGTGCAGCAAATCGGCTACGTGCATGCGATGAAACTGTTGCTCACCGCGGAGATGATCGAGGCGGAAGAAGCCCTGCGGATCGGCCTGATCAACGAAATCGTGCCGGCCGCGGAACTGCTCGAGCGGGCACTCGCGATTGCGCGAACGATCGCCGCGAACAGTCCGGTCGCGGTGCAGGCGGTGAAGCAGCATATCAGCGCGGGTGTGGCCGCCGCCGCGCTCGCGCGCGAAGCGGAAGAACAGGCACACGGCGATCGGGTGCGCGCGAGCGAGGATTTCACCGAGGGGGTCAGCGCATTCCGGGAGAAGCGCGCGCCGAAGTACTGAGCCCGGGTGGCGCTGTCGTGCGCGCGGGCACGGCGCGCCGCAGGATCCGGTAACGCCGTCGAATGTGCAGGAACGTGATATGACAAAACCCGAGTTCACCGCGGCCGATGACCATTTTCATTTCGCCTTGATGGGCGACGACTGGTGGGCGACGGAAACCGCGTGGTATTCGTTTCACGTGCCGGAGCGCCGGCTCGGCGGCTGGTTCTACTCGATGTTCCGACCGAATATCGGCACGGTTGCGGGTGGTTGCTGGATTTGGGACGACACCGCGCACTTGCCGTGGGAAGTGCCGTACAGCGCGAACTATACCGCGCTCGAACTGCCCGCGGCGACCGATCTCGCCGATTGCACGCTGCCCAATGGCGTATCGATGCGTGTGCTCGAACCGGGTTTGCGTTACGCGCTCGGCTACGACGACGGTGAGCGCCTGCGTTGCGATCTCACGTTCGCCGGGATCATGCCGCCGGAGCCGCTCACCGGGCGCGATTCGACGTTCGGCAAGGCGAGTCACTTTGACCAGCTCGGCCGGGTAACGGGCGAAATCGTTCTGCACGGTGAAACCATTGCCGTTGATTGTATCGGCATGCGCGATCGCACCTGGGGACGTCGTCCGGAAGACCGGCCACGCCAGGCGGCTTACGTCACCGCCGCGGCCGATGCGCAGAGCGGCTTCCTCGCGATCACAAACGTGCGGCCCGAAGGCGATCGGGTTGCTTACGGCTTTCTGCTTCGCGATGGCCGCACGGCGACGCTCGTCGATGGCGAGCGCCGGCTGGAGCGTGATGCGGCAACGGGCTGGGTGACGCGGATCGAAATCACCGGCGAGGATGCCGACGGCCGCGCGCTGAACGCGAGCGGTATCCCGGTCAGCCGGATCATCGTGAACCGGCACACGTTCATCGATATCAATTCGTTCATCCACTGGGATCTGAACGGCCGCGAGGCATGGGGTGAGGACCAGGACATGTGGCCGGTGCACCGCTGGTCGCGAACCCGGCGCGCGGCGCGCTAGTTATCCATGGTCGAACTCGCGTCCGTCATCCTGCCGCCCGAACGGATCGCGGACATGGTTGCGGCGGGGCTGTGGCCGAATCGATTGCTGTGCGATTACCTGGACGATGCGCACGCCGCCACGCCCGACGCGCTTGCGATCGTCGAACGTCGCACCGCGACGGGTGCGGACACGCGCGTTACGGTGCGCGACTTGCACGCCCTGTCGGTGCGGTTCGCCTGCGGCCTCGCGCAACTCGGGGTCGCCCGCGGCGACGTCGTCGCGGTGCAGTTGCCGAACTGGTGGCATTACGCCGCGCTCCACGTCGCGTGCGTACGCATCGGCGCGATCATGAATCCGCTCATGCCGATCTTTCGCGAGCGCGAACTCGAATTCATGCTCGGCTTCGCCGCGGCCCGCGTGCTCGTCGTGGCGCAGGAATTCCGTGGTTTCAGTTACCCCGACATGGTCGCCACGATCCGGCCCGGGTTGCCACACCTTGAGCACGTACTCGTCGTCGGCGGCACCGATCCGGCAACGTCGTTCGAGCGGGTTCTCGTCGGGCGCGCGTGGGAGACGGAGATCGACCCGGCGGCCCTGTTCCGCGATCGCCGTCCCGATCCGAATGACGTTACCGAGATCATGTATACGTCCGGTACGACGGGGCAGCCGAAGGGGGTCATGCATACGTCGAACACGCTGCTGTGCAAGGCGCTGCTCGCCGCGGAGTTGTTCACGCTTACCCGCGACGACGTCGTGTTCATGGGCTCGCCGCTCGCGCACCAGACCGGTTTCATGTACGCGGTCGTGTTGTCGATTTTCAATCACAGCAAGTGCGTGCTGCTCGACGTGTGGGATCCCGCCGCCGCGGCGCGCCTGATCGCGCAGGAGCGCTGCACGATCACGCTCGGATCGACTCCGTTCCTGAGCGACCTCGTCGAGCATCCCGCGGTGGCCGGATTCGACCTCGGTTCGTTACGTCTGTTTCTTTGCGCGGGCGCGCCGATCCCGCGCGTGCTCGTGCAGAAATCGCGCGACCGGCATCCGCACATGCACGTGATGAGCGCCTGGGGCATGACGGAAATGGGCATTGCGACCGCGACGTACCCGGACGACCCGCCGGACAAGGTCATCGACACGGACGGCCGCGCACTGCCACACCAGCAGGTGCGGGTTGTCGACGCGGCGGGCGCCGTCGTGCCCCCGGGAACCGAAGGCCGGCTGCAGTCGCGCTGCGTGACGACGTTCGTCGGTTATCTGAAGCGGCCGCAGGATTACGGGATCGACGACGAGTTCTGGCTCGAAACGGGCGATAACGCGCGCATGGACAGCGACGGCTTTATCCGGATCACCGGCCGCTCGAAGGACATCATCATTCGCGGCGGCGAGAATATTCCGGTCGTCGAGGTCGAAGAACTGCTGTACCGGCATCCGGCGGTCGAGGATGCGGCGATCGTGGCGATGCCGGATGCGCGTCTCGGCGAGCGCGCCTGCGCGTTCGTGAGTTTGCGCGACGGCGCCGAACTCACGTTCGACGACGCCATCGACTACCTGCTCGGGTGCCGGCTGTCGCGCCAGTATCTGCCGGAACGCCTCGAAATTATCCGGCAATTCCCGCGCACCCCGAGCGGCAAGATTCAGAAATTCAGATTGCGCGAACAGGCGCGCGGTTTGAGCCCGATGCGTTGACGCACCCACAGGAATACCGATGACCAACAACGATATGCTCGACCGACTCGTCACGACCCTGAAACGCGACATCGCGCCGGCGATCGACGACGAATACCTGAAGACCCAGGCGTTCATGGCGTCCGTCGTCGTCGCGAAACTCACGCGCGAACTCGCGCTCGAATCCGCGCACCGCGCGGCCGCCAGCGCGGATCTGGACGCGCTCGTCGACGAACTGCGGGCAGGCCTCGACGGCGACGACGAGCCGGCGTTGCGCGCGGCGTTCACGCGGCTTGCGGAGCGGCGCGAGCCCGGCGCCCTGTGTGCGTTCATCGAGGCGCTCTACGCGGCCCGCGCCGTGATCGGCGAGTCGACATTCGAACGTCTGCGCCGCTGCGTGCGCGGCTGCCTGCGCGCCGACATCGACCGCCGCATGGAGTACGCGAAGTGAATGCCGGGTTGGCTGATGAGGCGGTGTTCCTCGACCGTGTGCGCGAGTATCTGGGCACCCGCATGCCGGACGCCCGGAACCTGTCGCTGACGAATGTTCAGCGCATCGCGGTCGGCTGGTCGCACGAAACCTGGCTGTTCGATCTGACTTATCGCGAAAACGGCGAAGCACGCGAGCAGGGCCTGTGCCTGCGCCGTGATCCCGGCAACGCGCTGCTGCGGCACATGTCGGATCTCGAAGAGCAGTTCCGCGTGTTGAAATGTCTCGAAGCAACCGCGCTGCCGGCGCCGAAAGTGTTCTGGTACGAATCCGATCCCGCGATCCTCGACGCGCCGTTCCTCGTCATGGAGAAGGTGCCGGGCGAATGTCCGAATCCGTGGGGCCGTGCGGGGCGCAAGTTTTACGCCGAAGCGGCGGCGCGCGGCACCCTGCCGGCGAGTTTTACCGCGGCGCTGGCAACCCTGCACACGCTCGACTGGGAAGCCGCGGGTCTCGGTTTTCTCGGGGTGCCGGACCCGGGTGAAGGCTTCGCCCGGCGCGAGATCGCGAAATGGCGCGAACTGATCGACGCGAGCGAACACCCGCCGGAGCCGATCCTGACGGATCTGATGTGCTGGCTGGAAAGTAGTATTCCAACGCCCGCGCGCTGCACGCTTGTGCACGGCGCTTACCGCACCGGCAATCTGCTCATCCACAACGATCGGATCTCGGCCGTGCTCGACTGGGAACTGCAGGTGATCGGTGATCCGATGTACGACGTGGCCTACGTGCTCAGTGATTTGAACCGCGAAGGGACGCCGTTGTTGTCGAACCTCGTCGATCGTGACGAGTTCATCCGTGACTACGAGGCGCAGACGGGTTTCGACATCGATTTGAACGCCTGTCGTTACTACGACGCGCTGTACGCGATGCGTTCCGTCGCGTTCTGGATGAGTGCCTCGGGCCTGTACCGTAGCGGTCGCAGCAACGACCTGCGGCTCGCGCGCACGACGTGGTCCGTGCCCGTCGTGCTCGAGCGGGCGGCGCGCGATCTCGGGTATTGAGGATGGGCGCGCCCGACCGGGTCGGTCGGGCGCGGGTGACAAGGCGCTAGGCGGCGAGCGTTTTCGCCATCCCGAGGCTGCGCATTTCCGGCATGACGTCCGTGCTGAACGTATCGAGCGAGCGCATCGCGGCTTCCTGTTCGATACAGCCGAAGCGGAAGCAGAACAGCATATCGAAATCGCCGACGATGGCGCGGCGGGCTTCGAGGCGATCGAGGATCTGCTGCGGCGTTCCGGTGAGCTGACTGTCGATATAGGTTTCGAGCAGCGTTTCCATGCCCGCTTCACGCATTGCACTCGCCGCTTCGCCGTATTCCTCGTAGCCCTTAGCATTCGCGAAGTGTTCGCCGAGCATCTCGTAATGATGTACCACGCTGAGAAAATAATCGCTGATGTACTTCTGCGAATTTGCCTCGGCACGACCGGCGTCGCGATCGCATACGGTCATGTCGATGAACGTCGGTACCGGCGGTGCGGCGTTGTGGCGGCGGCGGTACTCGGCCGCGTACGTGTCGATTTCTTCCTTGTGCACGCTCATCGGCTTGTAGCTGAACTGCATCATTTTCGCGCCGTGCACCGCTGCCTCGATGACGGAATCACCCGACATCGCGACCTGGTTGATTCGACCCTTGAATGTGCGCGTCGGCGCCGGCCGGATCGGCGCTTCGGGCTGGTGATAGTACTTGCCATCGTGGGCCGCCATCGTGCCGGTTTCGAGCGCTGCGAGGATCATCGGCGTCGCTTCGTCGAAGCGCTCGCGGGATTCATCCATGTTGATCCCGAAACGATCGTACTCACGGCGCGACAGGCCACGGCCGAGCCCGAGGATCAGACGGCCGCCGGACAATTCATCGAGCAGCGCGGCTTTTTCCGCCACCCGCAGCGGATCGTTCCACGGAATGATGACAGCACCGGTCATCAGCTTCGCGTTTTTCGTTCGCGCCGCGAGGTTCGCGAGGTAGACGAAATTATCGGGGCAGAAGGAATAATCCTCGAAGTGATGTTCGACGATGCCGATCAGGTCGAAGCCGAGTTCGTCGGCGCGGGTCGCGAGCTCCATCTCTTCGCGGTACACGTCGGAATCCGTGACTTCGCGTTCGCCCCAGCTGCCGCTCAACAGTTGTAATCCAATTTCCATCGCTGTGTTCTCCTCAAGTGTCCCAGGTCAGGTACAGGTTCTTCATCGTCCGCAGCTGGCCGCTTTCAAATTGCGGCTCGGTGCCGGGTTTGATCGTGTAATCCGGAATGCGCTGTAAAAACTCCTGCACCGCGACCCGGATTTCGAGGCGCGCGAGATGTTCGCCGATGCAGCGATGCGGGCCGACGCCGAACGCCGTGTGCACCACCTCTTTGCGATGGACATCGAAGCGCTGCGGATTCGTGCATACGTCCGGGTCACGTGATGCGGCGGCGTAATTCAGGGCAATGCGATCACCCGAGCGCAGCGCGACCCCGGCAACTTCGACGGGTGCGCGTACGGTGCGGCCTACCGCCACGACGGGCGCATGCAGGCGCACGGTTTCCTCGACGGCCGTGCGCAGGCGTTCGGCGTTGGCGGTGACATCACGACGCGCCCCGGGTTGGCGTGCGAATTCGTAGATCGCGCCGGACATCGCGTGGGTCGTCGTCGCGAGACCGCCGAACACGACATCGAGTGCAATGTGTACCTTGTCGTCCCAGGTGCACGGTATGTCTTCGCACTCGACTCCGTCGAGGATCACATCGACGAGGTCGCCGCGGGCCGGTTCGTCACGGCGCGCTTCGAGGAACGCCTGCAGGTAGGCATAAACACGACCGAACGCGTCTGCGCGCACGTCCATCGGGCCGAACGAATAGATATCAATATCTTCGAACAGCTGCGGCAGGTCTTCGACCGGAACCGGAAGGATGTGTTTGAACAGGATCAGCCCGGGCAGTTGCGCCGCGAATTCCGCGACGAATTCGCATTCGCCGTGCGGTACGAACCGGTCGATCAGTTCGCCGGCGTACCCGCGCGCATGCGCTTCGAGCGCATCGACCGCCTCGGCGGTGAAAAACGGGTTCAGCGCGCGTCGCCATGCCGTGTGGTAGGGCGGATCGAGGTCTTCCGGCAGGATATGGATATTGCCCTCCGGCGGGTCGAGCATCCAGCCGTCGGCGCTACTGAACGTGCGCCAGTCCTGCGCGCAGCGGCGCACATCGCGGTAGCGGTTGAACGCATGATAGCCACCGGGGCCTTTGTTGCTGTGCGCCACCGGACAGCGCGCGACGAGATGTTCGAGCGCGTCTTCGAAACGTTCGGCGAAAACCGGGTCGTCGATATCGAAATCCGTGGCCAGCGTTGCGAGGCGATCGGGTTTGTTCATGTCGGTTCACCCATGAGGCGCGCGATCGTGCGATGGTAGTTTTGCACCGCGGGTTCGTTGCGACCGAAGATGAACTCGCGGTTTGCGCCGCACGCGAGCCCTTCCTGAATCGTCGCGCCCACCCGGTAGTCTTCATCCCGCACCGCCTGCAGCACCATCGCGCTGAACAACTCCGAAGCGGCCTGCGCTTCGTCCGTCTCCGGCTTCTTCGCGCTGAGGACGGTTTGCCGCGTTATCGTGGACGTTGGCTCGGGGCCCGGAAAAATCTGGCTGACGAGACAGTGGTCACCCAGGATCCCCGAGACGGACAAACTCGGAAAGCAATTGTGGATGAGCCGGATGTGCCGGTTTACGTCCCACTGCTCCGGCGGCACGTCGACGAGTTCGGCGAGTGATTTGCGCCCGAACGTAAGACGCTGATGCGGGCCAAACGTATCGAGCACGAGCAGGTTGCCGATCGTGAGCTTGCCCACCGTTTTACCGTGCAGGGAGTTGTGATGGTAGGCCTCGAGATAGCCGTCGAGCGCAACTTTCCAGCCCGGGCCAGGCAGTTCGCGCTGTTCGAACACGTGCCAGGAATCGAGCTTCAGGGTCGCGAGTTCCGGGTGAAAGTCGCCGAGCCAGTTATCGATATCAAGCGGCTCACCCGGGGTGAGCATCACGAACACGAGTCCCGCGCGCTCGGCGCAGGCGAGTTCCGTGAGGCCGAGCGTGGCGTGGTCGACGTTGCCGAACGTCTCGGCGGCGTAACGACTCACGAGTTCACCCCGATCGTTGTAGGCCCATGCGTGATACGGGCAGGTAAACACGCGCGCCGAGCCGCTGCCGGTTTCGCACACCCGCGCGCCGCGGTGACGACAGGCATTCAGGAACGCTCGCGCTTCGCCGTCCTTGCCGCGCACGATCAGCACCGGCACGCCGATGACGTGCATCGCGCGGTAATCGCCGGCTTGCGGCAGTTCGATGCTCAGGGCGAGCGCGAGCGGCAGGTGTTTGAAGATCCGGTCGATCTCGCGCGCGTAACGATCCGGATCCGTGTAGGCCTCGATCGGGATTGCGTACGGCGCCGGCGCCTGGTCCGTGGTGCCGTTGCGGTAATGTTCGAGCGCGCGACGGGTGAGGTCGCGCATTTCGTCGCTGCGGTTCATGTCTCTTTGTCCATGTACTGTTCATCGAATGCCTGCCAGGCTGGCAGGCATTCCGGGTAGTCTGCGGCCAGGCGATCGCCGCCGATCGTGACCCGTTTCGTTTCGTTCAGGATGTTCGGGATTTCCGTCATCGGTGCGTAATACAGGAAATGCAGTGCGCGCGAAGCAATCCGCCACACGCCGTCCTCGCGGCGATAAGTGTCGTGGTAACGCAGTGCCGCGACACTCGCGACCCCGTTCGGCGAGGTTTCCGCATGACACAGCGCGAGGCCGCTCGCGCGATTCGGATCGTCGTCGTCGAACGTGATCGTCACGTCGTGCGTCCAGTGAAACGCCGGACCGCGGATTTTGAAGACCTCGATGAACATCGCCTCGATCGCCGCCCGGCCGCGCGCCACCATCGTGCCGTTCGGCGTATCGAGTACCGCATCGGTGCAGAACAGGCTGCCGAGGCGCGGGATGTCGTGTTCATCGCACGCAATCGCGTAGGCCGAGATCAGTTCCGTGATCGCGGCGCGCGATTCGAGCCGGTCGATGCGGGCTTTCAGTTCGTCGAGTTCTGACATGCGCAACTCCGTGATAATGGTTAACGGGCGTCGGCGCGCAACAAGCGCTTCGCGTTCGCGGCATAAGGTCGCGCTTCGTCGCGCACGTCGCCAGCGCGCTGATCCCAGCCCGCGAAATTCGTGCCGAACACGAGCCGCTCGGGGTTCACGTGGCGCTTCAGCAATTCCAGCGAATCGTCCGCGTGTACGTGGATGTCGAACCACAGGCGTTGCAGCAACGTTTCAAACGCGCCATCCGCGCGCAGAGCCGCGCGCGCCCATGGCCGCTTCTGCGCCGCCTGGGCCATGCGCCCGAACAGGTAGCCGGTGGCGCCGCCGCCATGGCTGACGCAGATGTCGAGCGCGGGATGACGTTCGAGCACCCCGCCATAAATCAGATTCGCAACCGCGATGGTTTCCTGAGCGGCGAAGCCGACGATCAGATCGAGGTCGAAACGGCGCAGGTCCGGATCGCCGGCCGGGCCGTCGATGCCGGCGGGCGCCGGGTGTATGAACAGGGGGACGTCGAGCGCCACGAGTCGCTCGTAAAACGGATCGAGCGCCGGGTCGTCGAGCGGGCGCCCGAAGTTCGTGCCGATATACGGGCCGACCATGTCCAGTTCCGTAACCGCGCGTTCCGTTTCCGCGATAGCGCGCTCGACGTCCTGCATCGGCACGGCAGCGAACGCGGCGAGTCGATCGGGAAAGGCGGCGATGGCATCGGCGAGCGCGTCGTTGTGGGTGCGGCAGAACGACGCGGCGGTATCCGCCTCGATGAAATGAAAATACGTGAGCGGATTCGGCGACAGCACCTGGAAGTCGATGCCGGACTTATCCATTGCCTGCACCCGGAGATCCGGATCCATGAACGCGCTGCCGCGGTAGCGCACCCCGCGCAGTTCGTAATCCCCGACCCGGAAGCGCGGCTTCTCTTCCGTGCCGAGTTCCGGCCCGTAGTCGCCCGCGGCGCCCATCGTTGCTTCGAGCACGGCATGGGCATGGACGTCGATCGAGTCCGCGTTCGCGAGGCTCATCCGGCGGATTTCGCTTTTCCGGACGCGGACCCCGGGAGTTTCAGTTCGTCGATCACCGTGCGGGTGAGACGGCGCGAACCGTAATTCGTCGCGCGCCAGCCGGGGGGATCCCGTCGTTCTGGCGCGGGGCTGATGTCGCACTCGCGGCCGTCGAGGATCACATGCCGGATCCGGCCCGGCGCGCCGAGCACGGTGACGTCATTCGCGACGTCACCATCGACGACGATCACATCGGCCAGGCGCCCCGCCTCGATCGCGCCGGTTTCATGCGCGAGCCCGAGCGAGAACGCGTTGGCGCTCGTCGCCGCGGTAATCGCCTCGAGCGGACTGAGCCCGAGGTCGCGCACGAATATTTCGAGCTCGCGGTAATGCCAGTCGCCGTACGGGGTGAGCGAGAAGCCGCTTTCCGTGCCGCACAATAACGGTACCCCGCCATCGTAAGCGCGCTTCAGCATGACCGCGCTGTCCTCGATTTCCTTCTGGAACAGCATGCGAATTTCGTCCGACGCGCCAACGGCGGCGCCGTAGTCCGCGAGGTTCGCCTGGAACGTAAACGTCGGTACGATCGGCACGCATTCCTCGACGACGGCTTCGAGCGCTTCCTCGTCCATGTACGTCGCGTGCAGGATCATGTCGAATCCCGCGCGCGCCGCATCGCGCGTACTCGAAGCGCCACGGCAATGACCGACTACCGGGGTGCCGAGTTCGTGCGCCGTATCGCACACGAGGCGCAGTTCGTCGAAGCTCCATACCTGCACTTCGCCGGGGATCTTTTGCCGGGGGGTCAGGCCCGTCACATGAACCTTGATCCAGTCGACCCCGTTTTTAATCTGCCGCCGCACCTCGGCGACGATTTCATCGCGCGTGTTTACAACCTTGCCGTAGCCACGCCGCCCCTCGTCGGGGATCAGCCGACCGGCCGTGCCGCCGACGGACGTGAGCAGGGCATTACCGCCCGTACTCATGCGCGGCCCCGGTATGATGCCGGCTTCGATCGCATCGCGCAGGTCGACCCCGATTTCGAACAGCGAGTCGGCGTCGAGAAACCCCGTGACCCCGGCGGCAAGCAGCTTTTGCACGTTCGCTGCCGCGATAATCGCGGCGAGGCCTTCGCGACGATGAAAGAACAGTTCGTCGTTCGAGTTAGGTTCGTCGAAACTGATGTGACAATGCGCGTCGATCAATCCCGGCATCACGGTCATCCCGCGTGCATCGATGCGTTTACCGCCTTCGATCGGGGTTTGGGGCGCGACGGCGACGATGCGTTGCCCGCTGATCACGACGTCGGCCTCGCGTGGCGGGTGGCCGAGTCCATCGATGACCTTGCCGCCGGCAATTGTCAGGCTCGCGTCAGAAGTTTCCGGCATTTGTCTGGTTCCTGTTGCAGTGAAGCGGCTCGCGTTCGCGGGATCTGAATACGTGCTCCAAATTATGCAACACCGACCTTGATGGACCCGGTACCCTTCCCCTCAAATCGAGGGGAAGGGACAGCCATGGGGTGTAGGCAGTGGTTCCGGTTCCGAAGCCACCGTGTCGCAGATTTACGCACATTAGTACTCTACGGCCAGTGATTTCGCCCCGCGAACCCACAACGACGGCAGCCAGTTTGTTGTTTCGTCGAGCCGCCGGATATCCGGCATGCGATCGAGCACCGCCGTGAGCGCGATCGTGCCCATGCGTTTGCCGAGCGCCGCGCCCGGACAGTAATGCGGGCCGTGGGCGAACGACAGATGACCCTGCGGGTCGCGTTCGAGGTCGAAACGATCGGGGTCGTCGAAACGGCGCTCGTCGCGGTTCGCCGAACCGATATAGGACAACACGAACGAGCCGGCCGGGATTGCCACACCGCGGACTTCGAGATCGCGGGCAGCGGTCTGAAAGACGAGGTTGACCGGCGACCAGTAACGCAGCGTCTCGTCGACGAGTTTGCCGGCGCGTGAATGGTCGTCGAGCACGCTCGCGTGTACTTCCGGGTGATCGAACATCGCGATCAACGAACTGCTGATTAAATGTGACGGGGTCTCCGAACCACCGAAATGCGTCAGGATCGCGATGCTCAAAACCTGGATCGCGGACAGCACATCGCCATCTTCCTCGGCGCGCACGAGCAGTGAAATAAAATCGTCGGCCGGATTGTCGCGACGCTCGGCGATCACGGTTTCGAGGTAGGCGCGCAGTTCCGCGACGCTCGCCTTGATGCGCGCGACGTCAGCGGCGGCCAGGCTCGCGCGGTTCGCGGCGTTCAGCAGATCCGCCGTCCAGATCTTGAAATTTGCACGCTGCGCGCGATCGACTCCCATCAGTTCCGCGGTCACGCTCACCGGCACGTAGGCGGCGAAATCGTTGACGAAATCGAACTCGCGTCCGCGCGCTTCGATCTCGTCGAGCAGTCCGTGCACGATAGCTTCGATTTTCGGTTCCATGCGGCGGGTAACCGAGGGCGTGAACGCCTGACCCGCGAGTTTGCGCAATGGCGTGTGCTCCGGCGGATCCATCGCGATCAGTGAAGGCGTCTCGGGTACCGGATCGAGATCACCGAACGCCTGGCGGATGAAATCCCGGGCGGAATAATCCTCGGGGTGCAGGAACGTGTTCTTGCAGTCGTCGTAGCGGAACAGCCCGAAGGCCTGCAGGCTATCGATATAGCCAACCGGCGTTGCATCGCGCAGTCGACGATAGCAGGGGTAGGGGTCACGCTGTACCGCGAATTCCGTCGGATTGAAATCCGCCTTGATCATCGTCTCAAGCCCTCGGTCTGCGCTGGATCGGTATCGCCATCGTAGGCGTTCCCGCCCGGCAGGTGAATCCGGATTTTGTTATTGACAGGAGTTTCAATAAGTATATTCTATTATTGAAACTGTTTTCAATAACGCGGTCGACCGCTACCAGGACGAAACCGATGAGCGCAATCCGGACCCACGCAGACACCATCACCGACGCGGCCGCGGGCTATACCGACTACCACCCGATGAGCGCCGCGGTGCGCCGCGACCCCTACCCGTACTATGAGCATTTGCGGGCGCATGAGCCGGTCAAATACATCGAGGATTTGAATGCTTACGCGATCGCGCGCAACGAAGATGTGCGCGCAATGCTGCTGAACCATGAGCGGTTTTCATCCGATCCCCTGATCCAGCTGGCATTCGGCGAAGGCAATCCCGCGCCTGACGCGCAATACATGATCGCGTGCGACCCGCCCGACCACACCCGGCTCCGGACGCTCGTGAACAAGGCGTTTTCGCGCCGCATGCTCGAGTCGCAACGCGTCGAAATCACGGCGATTGTCGACCGCCTGATCGACGATGCCGCCGAACTCGGTGAATTCGAATTCATCGAGGCGATCGCCTCGCCGCTGCCGGTGCAGATCGTCGGGCAAATCATGGGTATCGAAACCTCGATGCGGGCGACGTTCAGACGCTGGTCGAACAACACGACCGCCGGCGGTAACGGCGAAACGCTGACTCCGGCGCAACTCGCTGCGATCAAAAGCGACGCGAACGATTTCCGTGAATACTTCGAAGCGCGCATCAGCGATGCGCGGCGTACCCCGCGCGAGGATCTGATCAGCGCGCTCGTCCAGGCCGAAGCAGAAGGCGACAAGCTGTCGGCCGACGAGGTGCTCGCGTTGTGCGTGCTGTTGCTGATCGCGGGCAATGAAACCACGACGAGCCTGCTCGCGAACGCGTTCGTGTGCCTCGCGCAGTTTCCCGACCAGGAACGGCTCGTGCGGGCAAACCGCAAACGCGTCGCGCAACTGACGGAAGAAACGCTGCGCTACCTGTCACCGATCCAGGTGTTGTTCCGGCGGGCGACCGCGGATACCGAGATCGGCGGCGTGAAGATCCCCGAGAACGCGATCGTCATGCCGATCTACGGCAGCGCGAACCGTGACGAGCGTGTGTTCGCGAACCCCGATCGTTTCGACGTCGAGCGTACCGATTTGCGTCAGCACATGGCGTTCGGCTGGGGTATCCATATGTGCGTGGGCCGCGCGCTCGCGCTGCTCGAAGGGGAACTCGCGCTGAACCATCTGTTCGACCGTTTCGCGACGATCGAGCTCACCGAGGATTCGATCGAATGGTGTGACGCGTTTTATCTGCGCAGCCCGAAAACCCTGCACGTACGCTGCCGGTGAGCGACGCGTGAACGCGAAATCAACAAACGCCGCCACCACCGCGCGCAGCGGCAACCCGCGCGCGAGCCGCATGGACCCGCAGGAGCGGCGGCGCCACCTGATCGCGGCGGCATTGCGAACATTCGCCGCGCGCGGGATCGGCGAGGCGAGTCATTCCGCGATCGCGCGTGAAGCGGGGGTCGCGGTGCCCACCGCGTTCCATTATTTCGAATCGAAAGAAGCGCTCGTCGAGGCTGTACTCGACGAAGTCTCGCGCTTCCTGCTCGACGATTTACTTGCCGGCAACGACGACCCGGCCGAGAACGCACCGAACGTCATTGCCAATATCCACATGTCGTTTTGCGACGCCATCGAATCGCATCCCGACTACATCCGGGTGTGGCTCGAATGGAGCGTCTCGATCCGCGACGGCTTGTGGGATTCGTATCTCGGATTCTACCGCGGCGCGCTTGCCGGTATGCGCGAGATTATCGAGCGCGGGCAGCGCGACGGCAGCATTCGCGCGGACATCGATATCGACGATGCCGCCCGCGTCATCGTCGCGCTTGCGCACATGACCGTACAGATGAAGTTTTCCGGCGCCACGCGCGAACAGGTGGATCACACGCTGCGTTCGCTGATGCAAGGCTATCTGCAAACCGTTTAGGAGGAACCGCGATGCACCTCGGTTATCTGAATCACGCGACGACCCCGGACCGCGCCCGCCGCGGTTTTCTGCACACGCTCGGCACCGCCACGCTCGGCGCCGGGCTTGGCATCGCCGGCAGCTACGCCGGTGAACCCGGGCGAGGCTTCACCGGCAGCGGCCGCATGGACATGAGCACGGGTGAAGACTGGATCGATACATTTTTCACCGGCGGCGCCGAGGCCATCGTGCATTACTACGCGGACGAGTTCGTGTTCGAGGACGTCACCCTGTTTCAAACGATTGATAACAAGGACGACCTGTACCGCGCGTTTCTGCCATTCAACAACAACGGCCCGGATTCACCGGCCGGGGTGCACCAGTTCGACGTGATTCGCTACGACGGCGGTCTTGCCGGTGACCGCCGGGGTGTGCAACGCAGCGCGCCGCCGGAAAACTACACGCCGGAACTGTGGCAGCTGTGGAGCGGCGATGCGCTCGCCGGCGTCGATCTCGATTACGACGAGTGGGCAGTGATGAACTGGGTGTGGAAAGCAACGCACAACGGTGATTTCCTCGAACTGCCGGCGGCGGGAAAAACGACGCACGCGCGCGGGATTACGTTTCATCTGTATCGCGAACGCAAGGTCGTGCGCGAATTTACGCACTGGAATTTCCGCAGCGTCGCGATCCAGCTCGGGGTGTTCAAACCGCAGGAGAAATTCTGGCTCGAAGGCTGGACCCCGCCGGCACCGGCGTAGCGCGGTCAGCGTCGCACCGGTTCCCGCATCGGTCAGGCCCGGTCTAGGCTGCGCGCGTAATCCGGTACCCGGCGCGCGGGTAATGGACGGCAATGTTGCCGAGTTCCGGATCCTCGCGCACGACCGTAATATCGTTCACGCCGATATGCGTGACCCGACCCGTCGTTGTTTCCTGGCCGTAGTCGTCGGCGACTATCGTCACGCTGTCGTCGAGCGAGAAATCCGCGCTCGTGCCTGCGTCATTCACGATCGCGGCCGGTTCGGCCGCGCGCGCGATCTCGAGCGCCTCGGCCGCAGTCATCGCCTGCACCTCACCGGCACCAAAACCCGTGATCCGTTCATGCCACGCGGCCAGCGCCGGACGTAATGACAGATCGGTGGCCAGCGACGGATTGTTCAACATGAAATTGACCGGGTGAAAACACGCGGCATCGGCGAGCGTGAACTCCTCGCCAAGCAGGAACGGGCTTGCGCCAAGTTGGCGATCGAGATCGTCGAGCGCGTGGCGGAGTTGTTCGAGCGCATGCGGTGCGGATCCGATGATCGCGTCCTTGCTGAACGCCGGGGTCATGGCCTGGCGATCGTCGAGAAAGCCTGGCGGCAGCGCGTCCATCAGCGCAACCAGGGTTGGTGGCACGGCAAACATGAACAGCCGGTGATCGGCCCAGTCCTCGATCAGGCCGATGGCGCCGGCGAGTGCCGCCGGGAGTACCGGCGGTTCCGGATGCCGCGCTTCGAGTACACGCACGATCAACGCGGTGTCGCAGTAGATGTCCGCGCCGATCTGCATGACGGGAATTCTGCGGTAACCGCCCGTCAGCGGGGTCAGGTCCGGCTTCGGCGCCATGATCGGCTGCTCGACGGCATGCCACGCGAGCTTCTTGTACGCGAGCACGCGGCGGATTTTTTCCGAGAACGGCGACAGATCGTAGTGATGCAGAATGATGTCGGTCATGATGGACTCCGTTCGTCACCCGGCGTTGGGTGCCGGGTCACGTTTGCTGGCGGCTTACGCTGTTTCAGGGGGTTTTCGCGGTCTCGAACGTCCTGTCGATATCGCTCGCGTCGTGCCGGTTCGGTACGCGTTCTTCCTCGGGACCCCAGGTCTTGTTCACGCGGCGTCCGCGTTCGACCGCGGGCCGCGCCATGATCGTCGTGGCCCAGCGGATGACGTTTTTGTACGAAGCGACGTCGAGGAATTCCGCGGCGTCATAAACATTCATGAGCACGAGCGCGCCGTACCAGGAAACAACCGCGATGTCCGCGATGTTGTAGTCGTCGCCACACAGGTACTCGCGCTCCGCGAGATTGCGATCGAGGACGTCGAGTTGCCGTTTTACTTCCATCGTATAGCGATCGATGCAGTATTCGATTTTCTCCGGCGCGTAACTGTAGAAATGACCGAAGCCGCCGCCGAGAAACGGTGCGCTGCCCATTTGCCAGAACAGCCACGACAGGCATTCCGCCCGCGCCGCCGGCTCCGTGGGCAGGAACGCGCCGAATTTTTCCGCGAGATAGACGAGAATCGCGCCCGATTCGAATACGCGGATCGGTGGCGCGGCGCTGCGATCGAGCAGCGCGGGGATCTTCGAATTCGGATTGACCGCGACGAAACCGCTGCCGAATTGTTCGCCCTCGCCGATGTCGATCAGGTGCGCGTCATACTCGGCGCCGGTTTTGCCGAGCGCGAGTAATTCCTCGAGCAGGATCGTGACCTTGACCCCGTTCGGGGTCGCAAGCGAATACAACTGCAGCGGGTGCTTGCCGACGGGTAGTTCCTTGTCGTGCGTAGCCCCGGCGACCGGCCGGTTGATTTTCCCCCAGGTGCCGCCCATATCTTTCGGTTTCCAGACTTTCGGCGGGGTATACGGTGCAGAGTCGCTCATGTTTCGGGGGTTCCTCGCTGTGAACGTGGGTCAGGTGCGGATTACTGTGACACCAGATCCTGCCGCGATCCAGTGTCGCGCAGGCGGAGACTATACGTAACGTCCCGGCGGCGGCGCGAAAATCCACAAACGCCATGGCTCACCGCGCGGGCTCGCGCGCCGCACGCGAACCCCGCAGCCAGGCGGATGGCGAGCGGCCGAATTTCGCCGAGAACGCGCGCGATAAGGCGCTCGCGGATGCATAACCCACCGCCTCGGCGACAACGTTGATCGCCTCGCCACGCAGCAACAGCGATTGCGCGAGTCCGAGTCGCCAGACCGCGATATAACTGCCCGGGGTCATGCCAACGACGTCGCGGAAGCGGGCGGCAAACCGGGCCCGCGACATGCCGGCGGCCGTGGCAAGCATCGCGAGCGTCCAGTGCTTTGCCGGTTCGCCATGCAGCGCCGTGATTGCTTTCGCGAGTTTCGGATCGGCAAGGCCGGCGAGTAGCCCGAGTTTTAATTCGCGCCGCTCCATGAGTTCGCGCAGGAACACGATCAGACACACCTCCATGAGCCGGTCGAGGATCGCATCGCGTCCGCAATGATCGCCGTCGGCTTCGATAAACAGGCGCTCGGCGATGTTGCCGAGGTCGCCCGCCTCGTGGAGTCGCAACAAGGTCATTTCCGGGAGTGCGTCGAGCAAAGGATTGCCGCTGCCCAGTCCGAATTCGAATGCGGCGCACACCATCGCAACGGTGTCGTCGGCCGGTTCGAGCGCGTGCGCGGCCACGCCCGTGAACAGCAGCGCGCACGGTGCGGTAACGATGTGTTGTTCGCGGTGGCCGTCTGTGATCCGCAGGCGACCCGACTCGAGCACGTGCAGGTAACCGACACCGGGGCGTGGCGGGTAATCGCTCGCGTGGTCGAGTGGACCGGCCTGGAAGACGTGTGCCCTGAGTTCGAAACGTTCGAGCAAAGTGACGAGGCGATCCGTCATATAGATACGATAAGTAATATTTTCGATATTAAATGATACGCAAAGTATCTCAAGGTTCGCCAGACTCCGCAGCGTTCTCAATCTTGCAATAACGGAGTTGACCCATGAACAAAATATTCTTGACGGTTTTCGGCGCCACCGCGCTGTTCGCCACGTTCGCGGCCGCGGCCGCGGACGCCTACCCGGATGTCGTCAACGACCCCGTGTTCGGTCCCGACGGCCAACTCGAACAACCACAGGGGTTTCGCCGCTGGGTGTTCATCGGTTCCCCGCTGACCCCGAACGCGCTGAACGATGGCAGCGCGGGCTTTCCGGAGTTCCACAATGTCTACGTCGAACCCGCTGCGCTCGACCATTACCGCGCCACCGGGGCCTGGCCCGAAGGCACCGTGCTCGTGAAGGAACTGCAACTGACCGCGCCGGGGCGCGACAGCGATGGTTCACGCGTCGAGGCCTCGGGTCGCGGTTACTTTCCCGCGGCGCTGAACGGGCTCGACGTGTCGGTCAAGGACTCGCGGCGGTTCGCGGACACGAACGGCTGGGGCTTTTTCAATTTCGGTCATCACGCGCCGCCGTATGCGGCTGCCGCGGCCGCGGCGCCGCGCGAAGCCTGCGCGGCCTGTCACGCCGCGGCCGGACACGAGGACATGGTGTTCGTGAACTTCTATCAGCACTTGCGCAGCGTGCCGGCGGCGGTGCGCTGAGCGCCGTGGTAAACGCCGAGCCGGTGGTGCGGTGAACCTTGCGGGTTCCTGAGGCGGCGCCGCGACGCTGCCCGCAGTCGGGCCGCAAGCTTCGTTCGCGCACCGGCCCGGCGGCGCTAACGGCAATCGAAATAGTCGAGTGCTACCGGCCAGACGATGGGAAAATATGTCTCGATCCCCGGTACCGCGATCGCGGGTGCATTCCCGGGGGTCACGTAGCAGGAAAACCGCGGCAGATTATCGAAATCGGACGTCACGATGCAGCTTGCGACGGTTGCGACATCACGCTGGTCGTAGCGGAATTCGATCGCGCGCAGTTCGTCGGCGCCGACGAGAACTTCGCGACCGAGCCCCGTCGTGTGGTGCCCGTCGATGCAGCGATCGATTTCAATCGCCTGAGCTTCGATCGCCAGGCGCACCCAGCCGCGATACAACTCGCCGCTGTCGCCGGCGCCGCGACCGATCACTTCGTAAGCGCCGTAGAGACTCTCGAGCGGGGGGCCGCCCGTGACGGCGTCGGCAGCGGAGGACGCGGCCAGTGCGGTCAGCGCGAGGGCGAGCAGTGTTCTGCCGCGCGTTGTCATCGCCGGATTCGCCGTTGAATTCGCGCCGAGAAGCGCCGTGTTCCACGCATATGCAAGACTCCTCGGGAGCAGTTCGCTCGATGTTAGATCCGGTCGCAAGAATATTCACGGGCCTGTTGCGTCCACGAAACCGGCCTTGTCCGTATTCCCGGGCAAGGCCCCGTGATCCGGGTACGGTCGTTGCTGTTCCCGGCGCGGTGTAGTTGCCAACGCCGATTTTTTCCGCGTTCACCACGTAAAGCGTTTGAGCCGCGAGCACGAATCGCGCCAGAATGGCCGCTGCGTGCAGATGCAGTTATCAGGTCCGGGCCGCCGGGATTGCGCGCTCAACGGCGGTAATCCTGCCATCGTCCGCTGAGAACCACCAACATGCATGAGCAATCGTTGTTCGCTGATCCACCCGCGCGTGAATCCGTGCTCGAGATCCCGATCCGCGACGCGGTTCTGAGGTATCACGCGCACGCGTTCAGCGGCTGCGAGGCGGATCGCTATTTTGACGCGCTGTTCGAAACCACGCCGTGGCGCGCGGACACGATCACGATCCACGGCAAATCGATCCCCCTGCCGCGTCTGCAGGCATGGTACTGCGACCATGACTGGCCGCTGGATTATTCCGGCATGGCGGTGTCGGCACTCGCGTGGACGCCCGTGCTGCGGTCGATCAGGGAGCGTGTGCGCGAGCTGAGCGGGCGCGATTTCAACGGCGTGCTCGTGAATTGTTACCGTGATGGCAATGACAGCGTCGGCTGGCACAGCGACGACGAGGCCGAGTGGGGCCCGAATCCGGTCATCGCCTCGGTCAGTTTCGGCGCGACGCGTGATTTCGTGCTTAAACATCGCCGCGACAAAGCCGTCAAACCCGTCACCTGCCCGCTCACTCACGGGTCCCTGCTCGTGATGGGTGAGACGGTGCAGAACACGTGGCAACACCAGTTGCCGAAGCGTCGACGGGTGACAGCCCCGCGGATCAACCTCACGTTCAGAAACCTGCTGGCGCCGTAACCGCCTGTCGCGGCCGGCTTGTCGCGTGCCGAGGCTGGCCGTCGCCGGTGCCGGTGTGTAGGGTGCTGTAACGTCACACCGGCGGATTTCGGAGGAGCAAAACGGTTGAGCAAGATTCATGACGATCCGCGCATCGACCCGCGGATCAAGAAAGTTCTCGGCAATATTCCGGTGATGAGCCGCGGCGACGTCGCTGATCGCGAGCAGTTGCTCGCCGAGGTCAACCGACCGGAGGCGCTCGCCGCGAGCGCGAAGATGGCGCAAATGCTCGAGGTGTTCGACAACGAAGACGTCGCGCCGTCCGCGGGTCTGGCGACCCGCACGTTCGAATTCACGTCACAGCCGGATGGCAATACCGTCAAGGTGCAGTTCATCCGGCCGGACAGCGACACCGTGCTGCCCTGCGTTTATTACATCCATGGCGGCGGCATGCAGTCGATGTCCGCGTTCTACGGGATTTACCGCGCGTGGGGCCGGATCATCGCGCAGCAGGGCGTGGCCGTCGCCATGGTCGATTTCCGTAATTGCCTGACTCCGTCCTCGGCGCCGGAAGTCGCGCCGTTCCCGGCCGGACTGAACGACTGCGTGGCCGGCCTGAAGTGGCTCCGAGGTGAAGCTGACGCGCTCGCGATCGACCCCGCGCACCTCATCGTTGCCGGCGAGAGCGGGGGCGGCAACCTGACCCTGGCGACAGGCCTGAAGCTGAAACGTGATGGCGATCCCGGACTCATCCGCGGGCTTTACGCGCTGTGTCCGTACATTGCCGGCGCATGGCCACAGCAGCAGTATCCCTCGTCGAGCGAAAACAACGGTTTGCTCATCGACATCCACGATAACCGCGGCGCGATCGCTTATGGCATCGACGAATTCGAGGCGCGGAACCCGCTCGCTTGGCCGGCGTTTGCAAGCGTGGAAGACGTTGCCGGACTCGTGCCGACCGTGATCAGCGTGAACGAGTGCGACCCGCTGCGTGACGAGGGGATCGCGTTCTATCGTCTGCTGCTGCGTGCCGGCGTGCCGGCGCGTTGCCGGCAACTGATGGGGACGATCCACGGGACCGAGATTTTCGCGCTCGCCTGCCCGGACATCAGCCGCGAAACGGCCGCGAGCATCGCGCAGTTTTGTCGCGAGGTCTGAGCCCGGCGGCCCGGATTCGCGGGAGCGGGTTCAGCCGCGCTGGCGGCGGGATCCGAATGCGCCGAGCAACAAACCCGCGGACACGAACAAGGGCAGCGCGGCGGGCACCGGCACGACGGTCCAGCCGACGTCGCGCAGCGCGGCGACATCGACGTTCGTCAGTTCGAGCCGGCGTACCGTGCCGGTGAAGTCCGCGCTCGGTTCCATGAGCAAATCCTGCGGCGTCCCGAGACCCGCCGTGCCGACGAGGTTCGGATCGCCGGAGGCGAAAATCAGCGAATCGTAGGTGTCTTCGGCCCAGTGCGGATCGCCACCGCCGACTTCGCTCAGGGTGGTCAGGCTCGTGCCGTTGTCCGCATTGTAGGCGGCGATGGCATTCGCGCCGGTGTACACGCCGCCGGCATCATCCGGCCAGTCGTCCCAGCTCGTCGCAAGCCCGAGCGCGTGGCCGATTTCGTGCAGCGCGATCGAATAGAAGTCCGTCGTGCCCCCGGGTGCCGCCAGCGTGTGATTAAAATGCCAGTTCACGTCGCCGTCGTTATCGAACGTGATCGCGCCGCCCCACACGGGCAAATCACCGAGTCCGACCGGTTCCGGATCGCGGAAGCCGCGGTTCGTCACCGAGGTCGGGCTGTCGAACACGCTTGTGAAATTCAGGCCGGTGCCGGTACCACCGACCCCGGCGGCTTCGAGCGCGCGCCCGCCGGCGTACAGGATCCACTCACCCTCGCCAATCGACCACGCGCCGCGGTACTCGTCCGCGATGTCCGATCCCGCGATTGCGTCGCTCGCGGCACTGGCCGCGGAACTCACGTTCCAGCTCGTGCCGTTGCCGGGGTGGGTAAAGCCGATCCGCTGGTCCAGACTGTCATCGACGAGGTTCACCGCGTTCAGCGAGGTCGTGATGATCCGGCTGTAGCGATCCGCGGCGGCCTCCAGGGCGTCCCGTTTTACCGTCGTATCGAAAAAATTGTTCGTGTCGTACTGGTAGTCGACCACGATCGTCAGCGCCGGCGCGGTGCCGACCCAGAGCGACGCCATGGCGAGTGCGAGCAGCCACGTTCGCGGGCGGGTAAAACGCTGCAGCGACGATCTTGCGGGATTCGTGGGGCTGGATAGTGCCATGTCGTTCTCCGGAAGTTGCAGCCGGCGCGCCGTCATGCCGCGCCTTGTAACCATCCTACAAGCCACATTGCGTGCGGGCAAAAATCGCGGCGGTCGAAAACGCGATCGGTGCGTTGAAAGCGGAACAATTACCGTAATTATCCCGGGGACACCCCGCACGTGCCGGCATCTCGCGGCGCCGGGCGCTCGCAGGCTGACGTCGGCACCCCGCGCCGTGGCGCTAGCCGGCCATGAACGGCGCGGGATCGCGGGTCAGGGCCACCGCGATGATGTAGGTGACGCTCGCCAGCGCGATGCCGGCCGCGAGGCCGCGCCCGAGGCGGGTTCGCGCGCGCTTCAGCGCGAAGCTGCCGGCCACGATGTACACGACGAGTGCGAGCACTTTCGCCGTGAGCCAGCCGTGCACGAACGGGTACTGGTGCAGGATCGACGCGAGCGCCACCGCGCTCGCGAGCAGCACGGTGTCGATCACGTGCGGCAGGATCCGCACCCACGCGCGTTCGAGCCGGGCGGGAGCGGCCCACGACCACACGAGGCGCATGCCGAACAATCCGAGCGACAGCACGACGCTCGTCACGTGAATCGTTTTCAGGGTTGTGTACATGTCCGGGATGAAGCGGGGGCAGTCCGTGCGTGGCGCCGGCAACAGGCGTTCGGGCCGGTTTATTTTCCGGCCGTCTGCTGCTGTACGTCGAAAATCGAGGTATAGCCGCCGGACCAGTCCGGCGCGACCGGCACCGTGCGGCCGTCGATGGTCGTGTACGCCGGCCGCGTCCCGCGCACGACCGTATTCGCATACGCCCCGAGCCCGTTCGTACCCACACTCTGCAGCGGAAACGAATCCGCCGCCGCGTAGGTCTGCAGCAACAGGGGACGTACACGGGAAGAATGATTCGGCGACGAACCATGTACCGCGCAGCAGTTGTGCACGGTGACGGAGCCCGCCGGGCCGCGCAGATAGTCGGCGCGTTCCGGCTGTGCCTCGGCGAGTTCCGCCGCACGGATGGCGCCGTTCCACGCGCCGTGTTCATCGCACAGATCGTAGAGGCGGCCCTTGTGGCTGCCGGGAACGATGCCCATCGGTCCCATCTCGTCATCGACATCGGCGAGGTAGATGCCGATCGTCAGCGGCGAGAAATCCGTGTGCGGCCAGTACTGGATATCCTGGTGCCACTTGACCTCTTCACCCCCGCCACTCCATTTGAAGTTCAGTTTCGAGTGGTGGTAACACACGTTCGGACCGAGCAGGTCTTCGGCGACGTCGACGATCGGACTGTCGAAAGCGAGTTCGCGGTACACCTCGTGGTGATCGACGGGAAACGACAGTCGTCTGAGCTTCGGCGCCGCGGCGCTGTGCGCGGGTTCGAGGTCGAACTTCGCGTTCGAGGCGGTGAGCGTGCGGCTCTCTTCGATGAACGCAGCCGTCACCGCGTTCAGGCGGGCGAGCCATGCCGGCGCGAGAAACGCGGGTAACAACACGTAGCCGTGATCGAAATACGCTTCGCGCTGGGCTTGCGTCAGCACTTTCGCCGGGTGGGCGAGAATTTGTTCCGGGCTCATCGCGCGTCCCTCCGCGGGTTCGGTGCCCGGCGCCGGCCGGGACGGCCGCGGATGATTCTAAAGAACGTGCCGCAAACGGCAACTACCAGAAGCGGGGTCGCCCCGTATCGAGGTGGACGAAATTCGACTTCGGGTAGTACCCGACCCCACCGAGGCGCAGATCCGCGGCCGCCTCGCGCAACTGCTTCGTCGGTACATCGACGATGCGCACGTCGACCGCCATGCCCTGCATGTGCAGGCTGCGCTTCGCGACGCCGTTACTGCGCTGGCGCAACATATTGTTCGTTTTCGGCGAGCGGTAGCCGCCGATCACTTCGAACGGCGCGTTCGTGCCGAGCTCGGCTTTGACCGTGGCGAGCAGGTCGAGCAGATCCTGGGCGATCGGGTAGACCTCGCCGGTGCGGAAATCACGCAGGATGCGATTGATCGAGGCCAGCGCGGCACGGTCGTAGTCGCCGTCCGACCAGTACGTTGCCGCGAGTCGTTCATGCGTGTGCAGGTGATGGAATTCCAGCTCCCGCGCCGCGACGGGTACGGCTTTCGCCAGGGCGGCCGGTGCCGCGCTCGCGAGCGCGAGGGAGCTGCCGAGTGCGCGCAGAAAGCGTCGCCGGCCGTGTGCCTTTGATCGTGTCTCGTCCATGCCTTTGTTCACCTTTGTGTCCGCGACGGCGGCCCCGGGGAAGTTCTGCGTCAGTCCGGCCACGCCAGCCGGCGTGTGCACCGCGCGGATGCCCGCTGCGTCCGGTACCGCCGGTCGCCGTGATTTGTTCCGCGCTGCCCTAGGGCCTGTTTATCTTTCGTCGCCGCCTCTGTTGCCCCTGAAAAACCGTCAATCAAGGCGCAGCGAGCGCGGTTTGGTCATTCCAAATGAGCGAGCTGCAACGCCGAGTGACGGTTTTTCAGGGGCAACCCATAGGGCTGAGACCCTGTTTGCGTTCAGCTGCGTTATCGCTCGCTTATGTAGCATCG